>Ga0209347_1000949_pt1 | contig 57153 bp, 58 predicted proteins | sample AutmiccommuBRH23_FD_187382 | JGI IMG/M metagenome (GOLD analysis project Ga0209347, IMG submission 187382) | Deep subsurface microbial communities from Mt. Terri, Switzerland - Autotrophic microbial communities BRH/23 (SPAdes) (version 2) | ecosystem: Environmental > Aquatic > Deep subsurface >... | reverse complement strand
GGGCGGATTTTGAGGACGTGCCCCTCGCTTCCGCAGACCGAGATCAGCACCCGCCGGTCGCGCAGTGCGTTGACCAGGCGGCGGGCCTCGGCGCGGTCGGGTGTCTTGGCGTCGGGGTCGGTGACGATCTCGACGCCGATGTAGAGGCCCGCGCCGCGGACGTCGCCGACCCGCGGGTCGGCGATGCGGGACAATTCGGCCCGCAGTGCGGCGCCGACGTCGCGGGCGTTGTCCATCAGGCCGTCCTCGGCGATGACGTCGAGCACCGCCGAGGCGGCGGCCATCGACACCGGGTTCCCGGCGAAGGTGTTGAAGTACGGCACGCTGGTGGCGAACGAGGCGATCACGTCGGAGCGGCCCGCCATGGCTGCGACAGGCACCCCGTTGCCCATCGGCTTGCCCATCGTGACGAGGTCGGGGACGACGTGATGCCTGGCGAAGCCCCACATGGCGTCCCCGGTCCGCGCGAAGCCGGGCTGCACCTCGTCGGCGAGGAACACCCCGCCGTGACGGCGCACGACGTCCACGGCGGGGCCGAGGACGTCCGGTGTGGCGTACACGCCGTCCGACGAGAAGATCGTGTCCAGGACCAGGGCGCTCACCCCGTACCCCGCGGCGACGAGGTCGTCGGCCGCGCGCGACACGTCGTCGGCGAACCGCGCGGCCAGTTGGTCGGCGGGCACCCGGTAGCTGTCCGGCGGCGGCACCGCCCGTACGTGGGGACCCAGTGTCGTCGCGCCGCCCAGCGACGGTGAGATCGCGGTGACCGCCGTCGTGTTCCCGTGGTAGGCGTCGCGCGTGACGATGACACCGGTTGCGGCCGTGTGCATTTCGGCGACCCTCAGCGCCAGGTCGTTGGCTTCGGAGCCGGTGCACGCGTACATCACCTGGTCGAGCGGGGCCGGCATGCTGCCCAGCAGCCGCTCGGAGTAGTCGACGATGCCCTGGTGCAGGTACCGGGTGTGGGTGTTGAGCGTCGACATCTGGCGGGTGACGGCGTCGACGACGCGGCGTTCGCAATGGCCGACGCTGACGACGTTGTTGTAGGCGTCGAGGTACTCCACGCCGTCGGCGTCATAGAGGTGGGCGCCCTCGCCGCGCACGATGTGCACCGGCCGCTCGTAGAAGAGGCGGTTCGCCGGGCCGAGCAGCCGTTCGCGCGCGGCGATCAGCGGCGCGGCCTCATCTTCGGGCGCGCCGCCCTTGTAGCTGTTCGAGTCCATGATGTTGGAGAAACTCATCGCACCCCAGTCTGCTGCATCGCCGCTTCTCCTACAGAATTGTGGAGATGTCCGGACTGCCGCCCGATCACGAGAGCTACGCCCGCGCCGCGCTGCCCGCCTACGGTCGCGACCGCGACGCGGCCTTGAGGCTGCTCAGCCTGTCGGAGAACGCCACCTACCTGGTCACCGACGACGAGCCGATGGTGCTGCGGGTGCACCGGCCCGGCTACCACTCACTGGACGGCATCAGATCCGAGCTGAGCTGGATGGCAGCGCTGCGCACCGAGACACCGGTGGCCACGCCGGAGTTGATCCGGGCCGTCGACGGCCGCGACGTGGTGGACAGCGTTGTCGAGGAGAACATGCTGCACGTCGACGCGGTGACGTTCATCGAGGGCTGCACCGCGGAGGAGAACCCGGCCGCGGTGGGTTTCGACGAGTTGGGCAGGCTCTGCGCGCACATGCACGACCATGTCGGGGGGTGGCATGCGCCGGACTACTTCACCCGGTTCCACTGGGATGTGGAGGCGACGCTCGGGCCGGAGGCGCGGTGGGGCAACTGGCGCGAGGCTCCCGGGCTGACGCCCGACGGTGCCGCCGTCGTCGAGCGGGCGGCCGCGCAGGTGGCCGACGCTCTGACAGGGTTCGGGCAGGGCCCCGACCGGTTCGGGCTGATCCACGCCGATCTGCGGATGGCCAACCTGATGATCGACCCGGTCTCGGGATCGGGCCGGTCGTCTCCGATCACCGTCATCGACTTCGACGACTGTGGCTGGTCATGGCACCTGGCCGACCTCGGCGCGGTGGTGTCGTTCATCGAGGACACCCCCGAGGCCGAGCACATGATCGCCGACTGGCTGCGCGGCTACCGCGAGGTGCGCGAGATTCCCCCCGACCACCTGGGCATGATCCCGACGTTCGTGATGCTGCGCCGGCTGATGTTGACCGCGTGGGTGGCCTCGCACGCCGACGCCGACGCGGCGGTCGCCTTCACCGACGGCTTCGCGGTGGCCACGGCGGCGCTGGCCGACCGCTACCTGACCGACCGGGGCTGGATGCGCTACGAGTAGCCGCTAGCCGAGATCGGCCAGCTTGCTCACAGCGGGCGACATCCCGTCGATCCACGCTGCCGGTGCACCCGTCGTCGGGGTGACGATCGCGGTGTGCACGCCGAGTCGTGCGTAGTCGGCCATCTGGAACACGAACTCGTCGACGTTGTCGGGGGTGGGTCGCGGGTTGTTGGCCAGCAGCGTCTTTCGGATGCTGTCGTAGTCGCGGCCCACGGTGTCGCAGTGCCGGCGAAGCACGTCGAGCTTGTGGGCGACGTCCTCGGGGGAGCCGGCGAACAGGTTGCACGCGTCGCCGTACTGGGCGACCAGCCGCAACGTCTTGCGCTCCCCGCTGCCGCCGATCATCACCTTGGGCCGGTTGATCGGCTGCGGCGAGCACAGCGTCTCCTCCAGGCGGTAGTGCTTCCCGACGAACGGGCCGTTGTCGGCCGGGTCCCACATCTGGTCGCAGATCTGCAGGGCCTCTTCGAGGCGTTCGAACCGCTCGGACAGCGACGGGAACTCCACCCCGAGGCCGCGGTGCTCGCGTTCGAACCACGCGGCACCCATGCCGAGCACCGCGCGCCCGCCCGAGAGCACGTCGAGCGTCGTCACGGTCTTGGCGAGCAGGCCCGGATGGCGGTAGGTGACGCCGGTGACGAGCAGTCCCAGGCTGACGGACGAGGTGTGCGCGGCCAGGTAGCCGAGTGTGGTGTACCCCTCCAGCATGTTGGCTTCGGCAGGCAGTCCCGTCGGCTCGATCTGGAAGAAGTGGTCCATGAACGACAGCCAGGTCGCACCGGCGGCCTCGGCGGCGGCACCGACTTCGGCCAGCTCGCCGGCGATGGCGGTGGTCCCGCCGTCGATGTCGAAGATGGGTACGTGGAATCCAAGGTCCATGACTTCCTACAAAGCGTCAGCGGCGACGGGCATTCCCCGTACGGGAAGGAAGTCCGTCGAGCGCATGCGCGACGTGATCCCGCCAATCTCGGGGTCGGATGCGGTGTACCCCGGGCTCTTCGGTATCGCCCTGGAAGGCACTGGAGATCACCACGTCGGGTTCGAGCCCGGCGAGCAGGCGCAGGCTGTCGGCGAGTGACTCCGCATCGCTGATGCCTTCGATGTAGCCCGCCCACCAGCGGCCCTCGGTGTTGCGGATCAAGGTGTCGCCGGTGAACAGGTACGTGCCCTCGGCCCCGGTCACCCGGTAGCAGGTGCTGCCCGGCGAGTGTCCCGGCGTGGGGATGACCTCGACGCCGTTGTCATCGGTATGGTGGCTGCCGAGCGGGACGTCGACGCGGGCGTGCTGGTTGATGTCCTGGAGTTCGGCCGCGGGCGCGTGCAGGGTCGAATCGAAGTGCTGGGCAATCGCTTTCAGCATCGGCCCGGCCTCATCACGGTGGGAGAGATACTGATCGGCGACACCGCCGAGTTTCTCGATCTCGGCGAACTCGGCGTCGGTGGCCGGCGAGTAGAACAGCGTGTTGCGCCCGGTCCACAGGTACGCGTGGGTGGTCAGGCCGGGGAACGGTGAATCGGTCTGTGTCTCCCACAGATCGGTCAGTACTTGTCGCATCGGTCTCCTCCTCTTCGGTGTCCTCCCCGAGGGTGCAACCTGAACAATTGTTGAGGTCAAGCGCGGAGTTATCCCCAATCGCGCTTCTATCCACAGGCCGACCTTCCTCGGAGTTCTCTCGCTCATACGTTCGATAGCGTGGGGTCATGGGTCAGTTCGTCACCGGTGAAGCGGCGCGGGTACGGATGTGCGCGCTGCTCGATCAGGTCGACGCGGCCCAGTGCGAGATGCGGGAGCTCTCCTGGGACGAGGTGGGAAATGCGTTCCGCGTGGAGATGGCCGAGCGGCTCGAAACCCAGGAACGGGTCAACCGAGGGTTGATGTATCGGGTGTTCGGCCAGATCGCCGACCCACCCGATGAGGCGGGCGCGACACCGGTGCTCGTCGACCGGTTGCGTGCGCGGCTGCGGATCCCGGCCCGGGAGGTCAAGCGCCGGATCAAGGTCGCGGCAAAGATCCTGCCCCGGGATCCTGCCCCGGCGCCAACTCACCGGCCCTCCGCTGCCGCCGCTGTTACCCCGTGCGGCCGAGGCGACAGCTGCCGGGGTTCTGGGTGAAGATCACCTCAAAGCCATCACCGCCACCATCGACAAGCTGCCGTCGTGCACCTCGGACGCCGACCGCGTCGACGTGGAAGCGACCTTGGTGCGCGAGGCGGCCAAGAACGACGCCGACTTCGTCACCGAGCTCGGCAAGGGCATCGACAACGTGTTCAATCCAGACGGGCACTACGACGAACAGGATCGGGCGCGCCGGCGCGGCCTGGTGTTGGGCCCGCAGGGACCTGACGGGATGTCGAAGTTGACGGGTTGGGTCGATCCGGAGAACCGCGCCTACATCGAGGCGAGCACCGCCGCGGCGCGCCCGGGCCGCCACCTTCCCGACGGATCCCTCGAGGAAACCCGCGACCAGCGCTCGATGGCGCAGCGCTGTCATGACGGGGTCAAACTCGCACTCAAGCTCGGTATCGCTTCGGGGAAGATGGGTTCGCACCGTGGCCATCCGGTGACGGTGATCGTGAGGACCACGCTGGCCGAGCTGAATCAGGCGGCCCACGCGGTGAGCGATCCCGGGGTGTCGATGCCGCCGCCGGCGCGGACCGGCGGGAACAGCGCGCTGCCGATGCGCGACCTGATCCGGATGGCCGCCGATGCGATCCACTACCTGGCCGTGTTCGACGAACACACCGGCCGCCCGCTCTACCTGGGCCGCCAGACCCGGATAGCGACCGCCGACCAGCGGATCATCTGCTATGCGCGCGACGGCGGCTGCACCCGACCCAACTGCCTGGAACCGGGTTATCACAGCGAGGTCCACCACAGCCCTGACTGGCACCCCGACGGCCGCACCGACGCCGATGCGCTGTTCTTCGCCTGCGGACCCGACCATGCCGCGGTCACCGAAGGCCGGATGCACACCACGGTCACAGAACACGGTCGCCTCGCCTGGACCGACGGCACCACCCCACCACGCGTCAACCGAGCCCACCACCCCGACGAAATGCTGCGCGGCGACCCCGATCCACCACCGGCAGTCGGCGGTTGAGCCCGGGAACACCCGTCTTTCGTAGACTGCGGTGGTGCCTGAACGTGTGACTTTCGAGTCCGGCGGGGACACCTGCGTGGGTTATCTCTACGTCGAGAGCGGCGAGACACCACGGCCATGTGTCGTCCTCTGCACCGGATTCGGCGGAACACAGGACACACCGTCGATCATCGCCACCGCGCAGGCGTTCGCCGACGCCGGCTACCAGGCGGTCACATTCGATTACCGGAACTTCGGTGAAAGCGGCGGCCAGCCAAGACAACTCGTCGACATCGCCGGTCAGCTCACCGACATCCACGCGGCCGTGGACTTCGCGCGTCGGCTCGAGGGCGTCGACCCCGCACGAATGGTGTTGTGGGGCACCTCGCTGGGCGGTGGCCACGTCGTCACGGCCGCCGCACGCGATGCACGGATCGCGGTGGTGATCGCCCAGATACCGTTCAACGGATTCCCGAAGAAGGTCGAGGGGCGATCACCCGAGGCGACGCTGCGGCGTCTCTGGGCGATGACCGTCGACTCCCTCAAGGGGATGCTTCACCTGCGGCCGCACTACATTCCCGCCGTCGCGGGACCGGGTGAACTCGCGGTGATGTCCAGCCGGGAAGCCCAGCACACCATCGACGGCATGAAGAGCCCCACCTGGCGCAATTTGGTCGCACCTCGGGCGTTGTTCGCGATGATGCGTTACAAGCCGGGCGATCAGGCCGCCGATGTCGCTGCACCCCTGCTGGTCTGCCTCGGTCAGCGCGACCGGGAGACCCTCGCCGATACCGCCGCCGAATTGGCTCATCGGGCGCCTCACGGGGAGCTGCTCACGTATCCGTGGGCGCATTTCGACTTCTACCGGGAGGATCTTCGGCAGCGGGTGACCGCCGATCAGATCGCCTTTGCCGACCGAGCGCTAGACCACGGCTGAACCGTTACGACACCAGGCCCTGCTCGATCAACCAGTCACGAGCGACCAGGGCTGGATCGCCACCGTCGTTGTCGACCTTGGCATTCAACGCGAGCATTGTCTCGTTGGTGAGTCTCGGGTTCAGCTGGGCGAAGATCTCTTCCAACTCGGGATGCGCGGCGAGCAGTTCGGAGTCGATGACTTCGCTGAGGTTGTACAGCGGGAAGAACGTCTTGTCGTCCTCGAGGACTCTGAGGTTCAGCGCGGGGATGCGTCCGTCGGTGGTGAAGACCTCGCCGAAGTTGCACACCCCGTCGGCGGTGGCCGTGTAAATGACACCGGTGTCGAGAGTCGCGACGTTGCCGAGGTCGGCGCGCGTCAGCCCGTAGGTCTGCAACATCGGCACGAATCCGTCGTTACGGCTGGCGAATTCGCTTTCCACGCAGAAGGTCAACTCGGAACGGTCGAGATTGGTGAGGTCGGAGAGCTGGGTGACCCCGAGGCGCTCGGCGGCGTCCTCGCGGATCGCAAATGCATACGTGTTGTTCAAAGGGGCGGGCGGAAGCCAGGTCAGCCCGTTCGCCTGATCTGCTTCATTGACCGCCTGCCACTGGGCGATCTCGTCCTTGATCGGCTGCTCGTTACCCAGATAGTTGATCCACCCGGTTCCCGTGTACTCCGGCGAGATGTCGGCATCGCCGTTGAGCAACGCTTGGCGCACACCGAAACTGCCGGGCGTGTTCGTCAGGTTGGTGACATCGGCCCCGGCTGTGCTCAGGATGGTCGACAGCATGTTGCCGAGTATCAGTTGCTCGGTGAAGTCTTTCGCCGCGACGGTGATCGGCACACCCTCCAGCGACTCGTAGTGCTGAATCGTCCCCGGATCCGCCGCCAGCACAGCCCCGCTGGCCGACCTCAGTCCGCATCCGCCGGCCACGACGATGCAGGCAACGGCAGCCACGGCTTTGGGCCAGAAGCGCGCGGGCATCAGAGTCCCTTCGGCGCGGCGACGATTTCGACGACGCGAGCCAGCCAGTCGATGAACAGCGCCAGCGCAGCCACCAGAATGGCCCCGACCAACAAGGTCACGTTCTGCTGCAACTTGATCCCCGTGGTGATGAGCTGTCCCAGTCCGCCGCCGCCGGTGAATGACGCCAGAGCAGCGGTACCGACGATGAGCACCAACGCGGTTCGTACACCTGCCACGATCACGGCGAGGGCCAACGGCAACTCGACGCGCAGCAGCGTGGAGAACGAGGACATCCCCATGCCGCGGGCCGCCTCGACGAGGCGCGGGTCGACACCGTCGAGGCCGGTCACCGTGTTGGCGATGATGGGCAGCGCGCCGTAGACCGTCAACGCGACGATGGCACCGACCTGCCCGATGCCGAAGAGCACCGCGCCGAGTGCGATCAACCCGATCGCCGGCGCCGCCTGACCGAATCCGGCGATGGTGATGACCGGCTTCGAGTAGCGACGCATCGGACCGCGGGTCAGCACGATCCCGATCGGTATGGCGATCACGCACGTCAGCACAGTTGCCGCCAGGCTGATCGTCATGTGCTCGCGCAGCAGCGTCAACAGGTTCGGAACGCCCAGCGACCGCTGCTCCGATTCGGATACGTCCGCGAAGTTGACATAGACCAGCGAGCCCACCACGGCGATGACGCACGCCAGTGGCTGAAACACCCAGCGGCCGAGACCGCGACGCCGGGGCGCATCCGTGCCCGCTTCCGTCCCGGCCGGGACCTCGGGGATGACGGCCGTCACGGTACGGGCTCCGCGGATCCGGCTGCGCTGGGCATACCGGACATCGCTTCCATGATGGTCTCGATGCGGATCACACCGCGATAGGTGTTGCGGCGTCCCGTCACGACGACGACGCCGTGGGATGACGTGAGCATGGCGTCGAGGGCATCGTTGAGAGTCGACGCCAGGCTGACCGCTTCGAGGTCCTCGTCACGGCTCACTCCGGAGAGCGAATTCGGTTCCTGCAGTTCGGCTATCGACAGCCAGCGCTGCGGTCGGTCCTGGTCGTCGAGAACGATGACATGCTCGCGGTCGATGGCCCGGGCAGCCCTGACCGCCTCGGCGGGGTCGCCACCGACCCGTGCCACCGCGGCCTCGTGGAGTTCCACGTCGCGGACCCGGGTCAGTGTGAGCTGCTTGAGAGCCGCACCGTGGCCGACGAAGTCGCTGACGAAGTCGTCGGCGGGGTTGGCGAGAATCTGTTCCGGCGTGTCGTACTGCACGATCTTCGAGCCGACCTGCAGGATCGCGATGCGGTCGCCGAGCTTGACGGCCTCATCGAAATCGTGCGTCACGAACACGATGGTCTTGCGCAGTTCGTCCTGCAGCCGCAGCAGTTCGTCCTGCAGGCGCTGTCGCGTGATCGGATCGACCGCGCCGAAGGGTTCATCCATCAGCAACACCGGTGGGTCGGCGGCGAGCGCGCGAGCCACACCGATACGTTGCTGCTGGCCGCCGGAGAGTTCCCGGGGGTAGCGATCCCGGTACTTGCCGGGCTCGAGGCTGACCAGGTCGAGCAACTCGTCGACCCGTTCGGCGATGCGCTTCTTGTCCCACTTGAGCAGACGAGGGACGAGTGCGATGTTGTCTCCGACCGTCAGATGAGGGAACAGACCCGCGCCTTGGATCACGTAACCGATGTGGCGCCGGAGTTGGTCGGGATTTTGGTGGGTCACGTCCTGATCGCCGATCAGGATGCGGCCGGAGGTCGGCTCGATGAGGCGGTTGATCATCTTCATGGTGGTTGTCTTGCCGCACCCCGAGGGGCCGACGAGCATCACGATCTCGCCCGCCGGAATCTCCAACGTGACGTTGTCCACCGCGGGCACCGTCTGCCCGGCGTACAGCTTGCTCACACCGTCCAGCAGGATGCGGGCGCCGCCGGCGGTGCCGGGACCTGTCGAGGGCGAATCCTCGGTGGCCGAATCAGACACGGATCCCCCTTGGGGTGGTGAGTCGAGTGAGGACGTTGAGCACGGTGTCGAGGAGGACCGCGAGAATCAGGATGCCGACCGTGCCGGCGACGATGGAGTTCGTGGCGTTGGCACCGCCCGTCCTCGAGATGCCCGAGAAGATGTAACCGCCCAGACCGGGACCGAGTGCGAACGCCGCGATCGCGGCGATACCCATCAGCATCTGCGCCGAGACCCGAACGCCAGTCATGATCACCGGCCAGGCCAGCGGAAGCTCGAGGCGGACAAGCGTGGTGAGCCGGTTCATGCCCATGCCGCGCGCAGATTCGACCAGGGTCTTGTCCACCCCGGTGAGGCCGACCACGACGTTGCGCAGGATCGGGAAGAAACCGAAGAACACCAGCATGATCACCGACGGCAGGACGCCGATGCCGACGATGCCGACGAGTACCCCGAGCAGGGCGTACGACGGAATCGTGAGACCGACCGCGGTGATGGTGTTACCGACGGTGGAACCCCACGGAGACCGGTAGATGAGCACGCCGACGACAAGGGCCAACACGGTGGCCACGACGAGCGTCTGAACCACGAGGCTCATGTGTTGGTAGGCCAGGAAGGACAACACCGACCAGCGTTCGACAACGAAGTCGAAGAAGTTCATCAGAACGCAGCCGCTCGAGGCGAACGCATCCGCGGTGCGGCGATCCCGCTGCACCGCGGGTAGCCCCACATTGCCCGATGCATTAGCGCCACGTACCCACTGCCGGCGAACGGTATACCCGACTTCGGCGGGAAATCTGCTGCCGCATGCACTACCCCGGGCCCGCAACGATGTCGCCGAGGCGGAACGTCACCGGCCGTCGTCTGGATGGAGCCGGCGGCGCGGTGCGCGATCAGTTGTTGGACCAGTCGAAGTCGTACAGGATCCAGTTCGTGTCCGTGAAACCGAGCCGGAGGCCCTCGGCCTCGACCTGGAAAGTCCCGATCCCACACTCACCCTTGGTCCAGATGAAGCCGTCGGGCAGCACTATTTGAGCCTGGTGGGACTCGCCGGTCACCGGGTTCTTGAACGTGTCACCGGTGGCGCGCCCGTAACCCTCGGCCGTCATCGTGGTCTGCAGTCCAGTGCCCTCGAAGCTGATCGGAGCCTTGGCGAGCCCGACGACCTCGAAGGTCGTGCCGAGAATTCCCCACGGGTCGCCACCGAGCTGCCCGGTATAGATCTGGGACAGGCTCGCGATCTGTTCGTCGGTGGTATCCGGTTCGACGATGAACACTGCCTTGCCGTTTCCCTCGTGAATCGCTTTCGGCCAGTCGATGACTGCGATCGCTTTGACCCCGGAGAGGTCGACGTCGCCGCAGGATCCCTCCAGGATGTGGTTGCCGACCATGGCCCTGCAGCTGCCGTCCGAAGAGGTCGGAAAGCCGTGGAAATTACACCCGCAACCGGGCGCGCAGTTGCAGAACTCATATCCGCGCCCCTTCAGCTGCCACCGTGTGAGTTGTTCGGTTGTTGTCATTTTCAACCTCCAGTTAGATGAGACGGGTTACGAACGTGGGATGCACCAGCAGCACCATCCCCAGCACAAGAAGGGCCGCCCCGGTCACTCGGGCGAGCCGCTCACCGAATGGTGCGATCTTCTCCAGCACGATGAGCACCGCGAGAACCAGCATCCACATCAATTGCATTGTGCCGAAGGCGATCAGCACAGCCATCAGCATCCAGCAGCAGCCGACGCAGAACAGGCCGTGGTGGGCGCCGGCCGCGAATGCCCGTGCTGGACGGTCGAGACGTTTGCCGTGGCGCAGGAAGAACGACATGGGCGATCGACAGTGCCGCAGACACACCGACTTCAGCGGCGTGAGCTGATACAGGCCGGCGACGATCGCCACCGTGCCGGCAACTCGCCCCACCCAGGGACTGCCCTGCATCAGGGGTGCTTCCAAGCGTCGCCACGCGAAGTACGCGGGAATACCGACGACGGCCCACAGCGCGATGTACCCCATGACGAAGACCCCTACGGGTGCCACCTTGTCGTTGGCGGCCGCGCGGGCATAGAGCCGGACAACGGGTACGACGGCGGGGAACATCATCGCCGCCATCATCGCCACCCAGGCAACCAGGAAAGCCGCCAACGACATCGTCGGCATCGGCTGCATGGACATGCCACCGGTGTCCATATCGCCGGCGCTGACCACCGACCACCACCAGCCGACGGCCGCCAGGGTCAGCAGCGCCGGCGGCATCCAGTGATCAGCCCGGCCGGCCTTACGTTGTTCGCCCAGGTTCACGATGGTCCCGCCGTCGGTGCGTCAACCAGTATCGCACCAGTGGCACGCGAAGGGAACAGCTTTGCAAGGACGTGATCGGCGATCGATAAGTGCGTATTCGGATCTCATCCCCAGCGCTGCCACGACGAGGAGTCGGCGCTCCTTATCTCAGCCACTGCCCGCGCGAAATCCCGGAATGACGTCGCCGAGGCTGAAGGTCACTGGCCGCTCGAGCTGCTCGAACGTGCACGACCGCGCCTCGCGGTCCGGGCGCCAGCGGTTGAACTGCGCTGTGTGCCTGAATCTTTCGCCTTCCATGTGGTCGTATCTCACCTCGACGACCCGCTCGGGGCGCAGCGGCACGAACGACAGGTCCTTGCCCGCGTTCCAGCGCGAGCCGCCGCCGTACCTGCGCGCGAGTTCCGGTTCCGCCGCAACCTGGGCCGCCCAGTCCCAGGGATGCTTGTCGAAGCTCGTGACCAGAGGCTGCAGTTCGGCGAGGAGTTGGCGGCGTTTGGCCATCGAAAATGCCCCGATGACACCGACGGACGCCAGCGTCCCGTCATCGCGGTACAGCCCGAGCAGCAGTGAGCCGACCGCGTCGTCACCGGACTTGTGCAGCCGGTAACCGGCCACCACGCAGTCCGCGGTGCGCGCGTGCTTGATCTTGAACATGACCCGCTTGTCCGGCAGATACCGCCCGTCGAGCGGTTTGGCGATCACCCCGTCGAGCCCGGCGCCCTCGAATTCGTCGAACCAGCGCGTCGCGGTGTCGATATCGGTGGTCGCCGGTGTGACATGGAACGACGGACCGGATCCGGCCAGCGCGTCGACCAGCGCCGCACGCCGCTCGGCGAAGGGCCGGCCGGTGAGGTCGTGCTCGCCGAGCGCCAGCAGGTCGAACGCGATGAACGCCGCGGGCGTCTGTTCCGCCAGCATCTGGACCCGCGACGCCGCGGGATGCAGGCGCAGCTGAAGGGCTTCGAAATCCAGTCCGTCCCCGGTGGCGATGACGATCTCGCCGTCGACGACGCAGCGCTCCGGGAGCTCGGCACGGGCCGCGGCGACGAGCTCGGGGAAATACCGCGTCAGCGGCCGTTCGTTGCGGCTGCCCAGCTCCACCTCGTCGCCGTCGCGGAACAGGATGGATCGGAACCCGTCCCACTTGGGTTCATAGGACGCCCCGGGCGGGATCGTCCCCACCGACTTGGACAGCATCGGTGACACAGGGGGCATGACGGGCAGCTTCATCGATGACATTGTCGGGGTGCTCGGGTCTACGTGAGTATGGAAGCCGTGTCCTTTTCCGCAGACCTTCCGGTCATGCCCCCGCTGGAGCCGATGCTCGCCAAGGCTCAGGCCAAGGTGCCGCCCGACGCGGGCGTGTGGTCCTATGAGCCCAAATGGGACGGCTTCCGGGCGCTGGTTTTCCGCGACGGCGACGAGGTCCTGCTGCTTTCCCGTAGCGGCAAGGACCTGGGCCGCTACTTTCCCGAGGTCATCGACGCGGTGCGCGACGAACTCGCCCCGCGCTGCGTTCTCGACGGCGAGATCGTCGTCCCCCGCGAGATCGGCGCGGACGCGAGGAGCAAGACGGGTGAGAGCCGCACCCGGCTGGACTGGGAGTCACTGAGCCAGCGCATCCATCCCGCCGACTCCCGGGTGCGCAAGCTCGCCGAGGAGACGCCCGCGCACTTCATCGGTTTCGACGCGCTGGCCACCGGCGACACGCCCCTGCTCAAGGAGCCGTTCCGGTTGCGCCGCGAGGCGCTGCTGGACGCGGTCGACGAGAAGCAGTGGTGTCATGTCACCCGTACCACCGAAGACCCTGAACTGGGCGCGCGGTGGCTCGAGGAGTTCGAAGGCGCGGGCCTGGACGGGGTGATCGCCAAGCGCCTCGACGGTCACTACCTACCGGGCAAGCGGGAGATGGTGAAGGTCAAGCACGCTCGCGACGCCGACTGCGTGGCGATCGGGTACCGGGTCCACAAGAGCGGTGAGGGTGTCGGCTCGATCCTGCTGGGTCTCTACCGCGACGACGGAGAACTCCAGATGGTCGGCGGCGCAGCGTCGTTCACCGCCAAGGCCCGGCTGTCACTGCTGTCGGACCTCGAACCGTTGCGCATCGGCGACGACGTCCGCGACGGCGAACCCAGCCGGTGGAACTCCGCGGCCGACAAGCGCTGGATCCCGGTGCGTCCGGAGAAGGTGTGTGAGGTCGCGTACGACCAGATGGAGGGAAACGGCGGTGCCCAGCGCTTCCGGCACGCGGTGAAGTTCATGCGCTGGCGGCCTGACCGGGACCCGGCCGGCTGCACGTTCGACCAGCTCGACGTCCCGCTGAACTATGACCTCTACGACGTGCTGGAAGGGTCCTGACATGCCAAGTCCGGCAACCGAACTCGATGTCGACGGTGTCAAGGTCAGACTCACCAGTCCGGACAAGCCGTACTTCCCGAAACTGGGCAAGGACGGCACGAAGGGCAAGCTCGTCGACTACTTCCTGGCGGTCGCCGACCGTATGGTGACGCTGCTGCGGGACCGGCCGGTTCACCTGCAGCGCTTCCCCGACGGCATCGAGGGTGAGGAGATCTACCAGAAGCGGGTGCCGCAGAAGCACCCCGACTACCTCGAGACCTGCACCGTGACGTTCCCGTCCGGGCGCACCGCCGACGCGCTCAAGATCACCCACCCGTCGGCGATCATCTGGGCCGCGCAGATGGGCACGGTGACGCTGCATCCGTGGCAGGTGCGCTGCCCCGACACCGAGCATCCCGACGAGTTGCGCATCGACCTCGACCCGCAACCCGGCACCGGCTTCGCCGAAGCCGCCCATGTCGCCGTCGACGTCCTCAAACCCCTGCTCGACGAACTCGGCCTGGTCGGCTACCCGAAGACCTCCGGCGGGCGCGGTGTGCACGTGTTCCTGCGCATCAAGACCGACTGGGACTTCATCGCGGTGCGCCGCGCCGGCATCGCGCTGGCCCGCGAGGTCGAGCGTCGCGCGCCGGAGGCGGTGACGACGTCGTGGTGGAAGGAGGAGCGGGGGCAGCGGATCTTCATCGATTACAACCAGAACGCCCGCGACCGGACGTTCGCGTCGGCCTACTCGGCGCGCAGGACTCCGATCGCCACCGTGTCGACACCGCTCACCTGGGACGAACTGCGCGGCGCCGATCCCGATGACTACACGATCAACTCGGTGCCGCAGTTCCTCGACGGACGCGACGACCCGTGGGCGGGGATCGATGACACCGAGCAGTCCCTCGAGACCCTGCTGGAGATGGTGCAGGCCGACGAGGAGCGCGGCCTCGGTGACCTTCCGTACCCGCCGAGCTACCCGAAGATGCCGGGCGAACCGCCGCGCGTGCAGCCGAGCAAGAAGGTCGCCGCGCACTGGGACGAACACGGCAACCGGCGATGACGGGTGATACGGCGCATCCCACCTCGGTCCCTGTGCGCATGTCGTAACGCCGCTGCCGTCATGCCCGTGGATCGGCTCACCGGCAGCTTGATTGAGCGTTGGGGACTTCGAATGTTGTAAGCCCCGGCGCCACCACGGGCTGCTGCTTGTCGCAGAGCCACAACGAACGGCACGGATGCTGGCGGGTTCGCACGAGCGACGCCCTGCGGTGCGACTCTACGTTGCTCCCATGGCGATCACTCGTGCTCGACTCAAGACCGCTGACCTGACCGATCGTGTCGTGGTCGTCACCGGCGCAGGCAGCGGCATCGGCCGCGAACTGGCGATGTTGTGCGCGCAGCGTGGCGCGCACTTGGCGCTGTGCGACAACAACAGCGCCGCACTGACCGACACCGCCGGCGTGGCCCGAACTCGTGGCGCACAGGTGCTGACCTCGCGAGTCGACGTCTCGGAGGCCGAGGCGATGACAGCATTCGCAACCGCTACATTCGCCCCACGCCAACGCTTGGGGCCTTCCGTACGCCGCGGCGTTGACCGGCGCACGGTTGGTCTTGCCGGGCCCTCTCCTGGATCCGGAGAGTGTGCTCGACCTCTGCGCCGGCGAACGGGTCACGATGGCAGCCGGTGTCCCGACCGTGTGGATGGGGATGCTCCGCGCGCTCGATGCGGAGCCGCACAGGTGGGAACTGTCAGAGCTCGACCGCCTGATCGTAGGGGGAGCAGCCGTACCGCGGTCGATGTTCGAGGGCTTCGACCGACACGGCCTCACCGTCGTTCAGGCATGGGGGATGACGGAAACGGCTCCGCTGGGTGCGGTCTGCCGCTTGCCCTCGCGCCTCGACGAGGCCGAACGCGACGAACAGTACGGTTTCCGGGCCCGCCAAGGCGTTGCGAGCCCGTTCGTCGACATCCGTGCCCGCGACGACAACGGGGAGATGATCGCTTGGGATGACGCCGCGATGGGCGAATTGGAGGTACGTGGCCCCTGGGTGGCGGCCGGCTACCACGGCGGGCGAGGTGCCGACAGCTTCACCGCCGAGGGGTCGTTCAAGACCGGAGACGTGGTGCGCATCGATCCACATGGTTGTGTCTGGATCTGCGACCGGTCCAAGGACCTGGTGAAGTCCGGCGGCGAGTGGATTTCGTCGGTCGACCTCGAAAATCACCTCATGTCGCACCCAGCGGTTGCACAAGCCGCGGTGATCGCGGTGCCCGACGAGCGCTGGGGCGAGCGCCCATTGGCCGTCGTTTCCCTGCAGACCGGCTACGGCGCATCTGCCGATGAGTTGCGCCAGCACCTCGCCAAGGAGTTCGCCAAGTGGCAGCTGCCGGACCGCTTCGAGTTCGTGGAAGCGATTCCCTGCACGGCAACCGGCAAATTCAAGAGATCCGAACTGAGAAACCTGTTCACACAGCCTGAGAGGAACCCGACATGAGCCGCTTCGACATCACCAAGACCAATATCGCCGTCGAGCGATTGATCGAGACGACGGAGAACCCGCGCCATCTCTATCTGCTGCACGCCTACAACCGGCACCGTTACCTGGAGATGGCCGGCCGCTACGAGGAGATCTTCGCCCCCGACATGACCGTCGAAAAGCCCGGCTATCACTTCAACATGCTCGGCAAGAACCTCACCGTCGAGGGCGCCGAGGCGGTTAAGTCGCTGTACCGGGCGTGGGCTGACACGGCACAGTGCGTCTTCTACGCCCACGACGAGAAGCTGGCGATCAGCGACACGATGATCGTGTCGACGTCGTTGATCTACCAGCAGACCCCGGGCAGCATCCTCGCGGCCGAGGGTGCGCCGGTCGATCCCGGGGCCACCTATCTGGTGAAGAGCGCCGAACACATGATCTGGCCCTACGACGACTGGGGCCGGCTGGTCGGTGAGGATGTGTGGGAGTACGACGACACCGCGCGCGAGTTCATCCGTGTCGATCCCGCGGACGTACTCACGGTCGAGCAATCGGCGAAACTGCTCGATCCGTTGATCAAGCCGCTGCCGGAGCACAACCCGTTCCTCAGTTGAGGACGTGACAGCGATTCCTGCCGATAGAGTTGCCGTGGAACAGGTGAAAGGGTCGACAGTGGGCCATGAAGTGGGCGATGAAAACGACGTCGTAGCAACGAAGCTGACCGGCGGAGAGACGTTGCCGTTCGCACCCACACCGTCGGCCAGCATCGCGGGCCGAACGCTGCAGGAGTCCACGTACGCCCAACGGGTTGTCCCCCGGCGCCTGCACGAGGACACCCCCAACGTCGTGATCGTGTTGATCGACGATGCCGGACCGGGTTTGCCGACCACCTTCGGGGGCGAGGTCCGCACCGACACCCTGGACCGCGTCTGCGCCGAAGGTGTCGCCTACAACCGGTTCCACACGACGGCCATGTGCTCGCCCACCCGCGCGTCGTTGTTGACGGGTCGCAACCACCACGAGATCGGCAACGGACAGATCGCCGAGTTGGCCAACGACTGGGACGGCTATGCCGGCAAGATACCGCGCAGCAGCGCGACGGTGGCCGAGGTGCTGAAACAGTACGGCTACTCCACATCGGCATTCGGCAAGTGGCACAACACCCCCGCCGAAGAGACCACGGCTGGCGGCCCGTTCGAAAACTGGCCTACCGGACTGGGATTCGAGTACTTCTACGGATTTCTCGCCGGCGAGGCCTCGCAGTACGAGCCGCACCTGGTGCGCAACACCACCGTCGTCGCGCCGCCCAGGACACCCGAGGAGGGGTACCACCTTTCCGAGGACCTGGCCGATGACGCGATCGCATGGTTGCGCAGGCACAAGGCGTTCAATGCCGACAAGCCGTTCTTCATGTACTGGGCCAGCGGTTGCCTGCACGGTCCGCACCACATCATGAAGGAGTGGGCGGACAGGTACGCAGGCAAGTTCGACGACGGTTGGGACGCCTACCGGGAACGGGTGGTCCAACGAGCCAAGGGAAGGGGCTGGCTTCCGCAGGACTGTGAACTCACCCAGCGCGACGAATCGCTGGCGTCCTGGGAGAGCATCCCCGACGATGAGAAGCCGTTCCAACGACGGCTGATGGAGGTGGCAGCCGGTTACGCGGAGCACGTCGACGTCCAGGTGGGCCGACTGGCCGACGAACTCGACGCTCTCGGATACGGGGACAACACCCTGTTCTTCTACATCTGGGGTGACAACGGCTCCTCCGGAGAGGGCCAGAACGGCACCATCGCAGAACTGCTGGCGCAGAACGGAATCCCCACAGCCGTGCGCCAGCACATCGACGCCCTCGACGAGCTCGGCGGCCTCGACATGCTGGGCTCCCCGCTGGTCGACAACCAGTACCACGCGGCGTGGGCTTGGGCGGGCAGCACGCCCTACAAGGGCATGAAGCTGCTGGCATCGCACCTCGGCGGGACCCGCAACCCGATGGCTGTCAAGTGGCCCGCCAGGATCCAGGCCGACACCAGGCCCCGTGAGGTCTTCCTCCACTGCAACGACATCGTGCCGACCATCTACGACGTCGTCGGCATCCAACCACCGTTGACGGTCAACGGCGCGCCCCAGATCCCGATCGCCGGCGCCAGCTTCGCGTGCACCTTCACCGACCGGTCCGCGCCCGGTGGCAAGAAGACGCAGTACTTCGAGATCATGGGGAGCCGGGCGATCTACCATGACGGCTGGATGGCCAGTGCGCGCGGGCCTCGATTGCCGTGGGTGCCGGGCCAGCCCGCGGGAATCGAGACGTGGACACCCGACGATGACGTCTGGGAGCTGTACCACCTCGACGAAGACTGGTCGCAGGCAAACGATCTCGCCAATCTCCACCCCGACAAGCTCGCCCAGATGCGCGAGATGTTCGCCATCGAGGCGGCACGCAACTCGGCGCTACCCATCGGTGGTGGGCTCTGGGTGCCCGTCTACCATCCCGAATTGCGCATCGCCCCGCCGTACCGGGAATGGGAACTCTCGGCAGACACGATCCGCATGCCCGAATTCTGCGCGCCTGCCCTGGGGAACAAGAACAACACCGTCACCGTCGACGCCGAACTTCCGGAGAACGCGAACGGGGTGCTCTACGCGCTCGGGGCGGCCGCCGGCGGGCTGACCTGCTATCTGGACGACGGCTACCTGTGCTACGAGTACAACCTGTTCATCCTGCAGCGCACCAAGATTCGCTCGGCCGTGAAACTGTCGCCGGGGGCGACGACGATCACCGTCGAGACACGTTATGCCGAACAGCGTCCAGCGGGTCCACTCGACATCACGCTTCGCGTAGGCGCAGAGACCGTCGCCACCGGCCGGGTTCCGGTCAGCGCACCGTTGCTGTTCACGGCCAACGACTGCCTCGACGTCGGGACGTGCCTGGGTTCGCCGGTTTCCCTGGACTACCGCGAACGTGCCCCGTTCCCGTTCGACGGTCGGATTCGGCGCATCCACGTCGCCTACACCTGAGTTCTGTTCGGGTCACCGGCGCGACCGAAGGGGTTACCGATACCCTGCTCTGCATGCCGATCGCGCAGAAGCTGGCGAGCACGACCTTTCGTAAGCTCCTCGCTGCCCTTGCGATCGTCGGGATGCTCGTCAGCGGTATCGGCATCGCCTCGGTCATGATCTTCGGCCAGCCCGATCAGCTGCAGGCAGAGCCCCCACGGCGCGAACCGCCCAAACCGCCGCCGCCGTCGGTGCCGACGGTCACTGAGTTCCTGGTCGGGGTGGTCGTCACCGCGCAGAACTGCGAACCCGCCGGAGCGTGTGTGTATACCTACACCATCGACCCGAATTATGTTGGCCTGCATCCGTTCCCCGAGACGCCATTCACCGTCCAGTACGAGGTCACGGGTGGCTTCCAGCCCCAGCCGGGCGCGTTCACCGTCGAAGGTGAGCAGGCGCAGATCCTCAAGGACGTCACCGTCGAGGGGCCGCCGGGCGCTCAACTCCAGGCCAAGGTCGTTCGGATCTTCGAGACGCCACCACCCCCTGGGGGGCCACCACCCCCTGGGGGGCCGCAACCATGACGACCCCGGCTGCGCGCAATCCCTGGATCCGCAACTTCAACCCCGCGCCCAACGCCCGCACGCGCCTGCTCTGCTTCCCGCACGCGGGTGGCTCGGCCAGCTACTTCTTTCCACTGTCGAGCGCCCTGGCGCCCGAGTTCGATGTGTACGCCGTGCAGTACCCGGGACGCCAGGACCGCTACACCGAGCCGCTCATCGAGGACATCGACGACATGGCCGACCAGGCGTACGAGGCGCTGGAACCGCTGATCGACGCGCCCGTGGCGCTTTTCGGCCACAGCATGGGTGCGGTGCTGGCGTTCGAGGTCGCGCGCCGCATCGAGACGCTGGGCGGGCGCAGCCCCGTGCTCGTGTTCGCCTCGGGGTCGCGGGCGCCGAGCCGGTACGGCGACGAGCAGGGAGCGGACGGACCCCAAGGAGATGAAGGACTCCTCGAGGTGATGCGCGACCTCGGCGGCACCGACCCGCGCGTCCTCAACGACCCCGACATGCTGGCGACCTTCCTACCCGCGTTCGGCAGTGACTACCGCGCGCTGCAGAAGTACCACCGCGGCACCGAGGTCGCCATCAACGCACCCGTGGTCGTGATGACGGCGACCGACGACCCGAAGACCAGCGTGGCCGACGCCCGCGCGTGGCTCGAGCACACGTCCGGCGGTGGTGAGGTGCACACCTTCGAGGGCGGCCACTTCTATCTGGAGAAGCAGCCCCAGCGGGTCATCGAGGTGATCGCGCGGGCGCTGCGGTCGACCGAGGGCGGCTAGCTGCCGGTCGGCATGACCCCTCGGGGCATCGGCAGCGGCAGGTCGTTGTAGGTCGCGATCCCCGGCGCCGCCGCGACGACCGCCGGGATCGCGTGGATCGGCGGCAACGCTGTCATGATGTGGCCGAGGACGAAGAAGTCCTCCAGCGTCTTGGCGCTCTCGATCATGTCCTGCGGCGGCAGGAAGCCGACGGACATGTCGACCGTCGGCCGACCGTCGATGGTGATCTTCCAGCCGTCGCCGTCGAGTTTCCAGTCCGGCTCCAGGGTTTGGCCCTTCTTCCACCGGACGTTGATGTCGATGACGGTCTTGCCGTCGAGCACGCCCTGCCAGCTGGCGTACACGCCGGCGACGTGTCCGGCCTTGATGGTCCAGGACGCCATGGGCAGGTCCTCGGTGGTCTGGGCGTATTCGGACACGCATTTGATCTCGTCGAGCTCGATGCCGAGGGCGTCGGCGACCAGTTGCACAGCCTCGGCGAACACCGCCGTGCCGTTGGCGGCCATCGGCTGCAGGTTCGGATCGTCGATGGCCATGTCGAAGCCGACGGGGCGCTCGGTGTCGGGGGAGTCGTAGAGGGTGGTGTCGGCGGACTCGGCGATCGTGACCTTGTCGATGCGGTCACACGCGGTGCCGGCCACGATGGCCAGCAGTTCGGCGAAACCGGGGCTGACACCGGAGCCGAACAGCGTCGATCCGCCACGCTGGCATGCCTCGGCGAGCTTGTCCCGCCCGTCGCCCAGGTTGCGTCCGGTGATGAACGAGGCCGACGCGACGACGTTGACGCCTGCCTCCAGGATGCGCACGAGTTCGTCGACGTCGATCCACATCGGGTTGTAGACCACCACGTCCGGTTTGAGCGACAACAGGGCGTCCACGTCGTTGGTGGCGGTCACCCCCAGCGGTTCGATCCCGACGAGTTCGCCGACGTCGCGGCCGGCCTTGTCCTCCGACCAGGCGTAACACCCGACCAGTTCCAGTGTCGGGTTCTTCGCTATCGCGGCGACCGAGCTCTTTCCGACGTTTCCCGTCGTCCACTGGACGACCCGATAAGACGCATTGTTGGGCACTCGCTCAGCATAGGGTTTCGCTGCACGCCGGCCGCCGCGTTTGCGTTAATTCACGCCCGGGGTCAGCAGGGCCTTGCTGGAACGCGTCTGCCCAGTGGCGTCGATCCACGTCAGGTCGAGCACGTCACCGGGGTAGTGCCTGTCGAGCACCGAGGTCAGGGTGTTCGTCGAGTCCAGCGCGACGCCGTCGAGGCTGACGATGACGTCGCCGGCCACCAAGCCTGCCTGGTCTGCGGGTCCGCCGATCATGACCTCCTGGATGAGGACACCCACCTCGTTCCGCGGTGCGGTGCGCACCCCGACGCCGAGCAGGACCGGCGGCCCGATGTGGACCGTGTCGGAGGGGATCCCTGCCCGGATCTGGCCGGCCACCACCATCGCGTCGTTGATCGGGATCGCGAATCCCTTGCCGCCGGGACCCATCCGGAAGTTCACCGACGCCGCCGTCGTGACGCCGACGACCTGCCCGGCACCGTTGACCACGGGGCCGCCGGAGTCACCAGCGCGCACCGGTGCGGCGAACTCCATCAGGCCGGTCAGCTCGTCGGAGGTACCGGTCAGCGTGTCCTCGGCGTTGACGGTGCGGTCGAACCCGGTCACCGTGCCGACCTCGCGAGTCAGTGGGCCATCGGTGCCCATGGCGTTGCCGAGCGCCACCACCGGCTCGCCGGGAACCAGTACGCCGGAGTCACCGATGGCCGCGGCGGGCAGCCCACCCGCGCCGATCAGCTGGATGACCGCGATGTCGCGTTTGCGGTCGTACCCCACCAGGGTGGCCGGGTAGGAGCGACCCCCGACCGTTCCGGTGATCCGGTCGGCTCCCTGGACGACGTGGAAGTTGGTCAACACCTGCCCGCCGGGATCCAGCACGACGCCGGTCCCCAGCCCGATGACGCCCTGGTAGTCGACTGCGGTGTCGATACGCACCACCGCAGGTTCGGCCTGTGCGGCCGCGGCGATGGGATCACCGGGCGCGGCCGCTGCGGGCGCCACGGGTACGACGAGGGCGACGGCCGCCGTCAGTGCGATCAGCAGGCGTCGAAGCGCGGGAAGCGGGCCCATAATCATCAATAGTGGCTGCGCGGTCGGCTGCTGTCGACGTGGCGCCTGCCGATCAGTCCTCGACGGCGGCGCCGCCGCGGGTCCGGCGGCGCCGTCCCAGCACGGATCCCTTGCCGGCCGGACGCCTGTTCTGCAGCTTGCCGTCGGCGGCTTCGGCGTCGTCGGAATCGGCTTTCTCCGAGGTCGGAGGGTTGGTCCCGCCGCTCTCCTCCGGCGCCGCGTCGGTTGCCGCAGTGTCGGGCACCTCGGCAGTCGGGGCGGGCGTCTCCTCCGCGACGGTGGCGTCTTGCGAATCGTCGGTGATTTCTGACGATTCGGTGTCCTCCGACACTTCGGTGGTCTCGGTCGCCTCCGGCTCTTCGGTGGTCTCGGTCGCCTCCGGCTCTTCGGTGGTCTCGGTCGCCTCCGGCTCTTCGGTGGTCTCGGTCGGCTCCGGCTCCGTGTCGTCTGCGGCCTCACCCTTGCGGCCGCGCCTGCCTTTGCGCTCCTTGAGCTTCAGCGGTTTGGGCGGTGGCGGGGGCAGTTCGGCGACGAACGCCAGGTAGAAGGCCAAAGCGCCGAGGAGCGTGAGCGCGGCGGCCGCACCGTAGATGCCGAACAGCCACTGCCCGACGGAGTCCAGCGACAGCCAGATCTCGCTGATCGCGGCACCGATGATGAGCACACCCGCCAGCACGTGCAGTGCGATGGACACCGTGCGCAGGGACAGCGCGAGCTTCGGGGTGCCGAACTCGGGCCTGCGGGTACGCAGCAGCGTGACCACCACGGGTAGCGCCGCAAGCCCGATCAATGCGCCGGTGACGATGCGCAGCACCGTGCCGAGCGTCGGCGAGGTGTCTCCCAGCAGCTCGGGCATGCGGGGAAGCACGAAGAAGAAATAGAGGACACCGGCGGCGATGGAGAACGACGCGTGCCAGATCACCGCGACGGTGCGGCCCATACCCCTCCTCGAGCTTGTTTGTCCGGGGTGCGACCGTGCTGTCGGCCAGTCGGTCGCACCCCGGACTGAGTGCGGAGGATAGGGGATTTGAACCCCTGAGGGCTATTAACCCAACCCGCGTTCCAGGCGAGCGCCATAGGCCACTAGGCGAATCCTCCGTCGGCCATGGTAACCGACCCCCTGGTCGCCCCTTAAATCACGCGGGGGCGTCGCTCGCCGTCAGGCGACCACGGCACGGGTACTACACTCTTCGTGGACCCCGCGCGGCGTCTATCCTGTGAACTCCCCCAGGGCCGGAAGGCAGCAAGGGTCAATGGGCTCTGGCGGGTGCGCGGGGTCCCCTTACTCTCCGGAGAATCCACGCACGACGGTGAAAGGCGCGCGGTGTCGTTTCAGTCGCTCGGCCGTGACGAACTGCTGGCGCAGCACGAGCTACAGAAGCGCAACTACGCCGAGCTGCAGGCCAAGACGCTCCATCTGGACCTCACGCGCGGCAAACCGTCACCCGCCCAACTCGACCTGTCCAACGGGCTGCTCGAACTGCCGGGGACGGGACGCGACGCCTTCCGCGACGCCGACGGCACCGACACCCGCAACTACGGTGGCCAGCACGGGTTGCCGGAACTGCGGGCGATCTTCGGCGAACTCCTCGGCATCCCGGTGCCGAATCTGATCGCCGGCAACAACGCCAGCCTCGAGTTCATGCACGACGTCATCGTGTACTCGCTGCTGCACGGCGGGGTGGACTCGCCGCGACCCTGGGTTCGCGATCTCCACGACGGCGCGGGCCTGAAGTTCCTGTGCCCCGCACCGGGCTACGACCGCCACTTCGCGATCACCGAGAGCCTCGGCATCGAGATGATCACGGTCCCGATGCACGAGGACGGCCCCGACGTCGATCTGATCGAGGAACTCGTGGCCGCCGACCCGGCGATCAAGGGCATGTGGTGCGTTCCGGTGTACTCCAACCCGACGGGCACCACCTACTCCTGGGAAACGACCCGTCGCCTGGTGCAGATGGAAACGGCGGCAACCGATTTCCGGCTCATGTGGGACAACGCGTACGCGGTGCACACACTCACCCACGATTTCGTCCGGCAGGTCGACATCCTGGGTCTCGCCGCGGCGGCCAATCACGCCAACCGGCCCCTGGTCTTCGCGTCCACGTCGAAGATCACCTTCGCCGGCGCGGGCGTCAGCTTCTTCGGCGGATCGCTGGGCAACATCGCCTGGTACCTGCAGCACGCAGGCAAGAAATCCATCGGTCCCGACAAGGTGAACCAACTGCGACACCTGCGGTTCCTCGGTGACGCCGACGGGGTGCGCCTGCACATGCAGCGCCACCAGGAGCTGCTGGCGCCGAAGTTCGCGCTGGTGCTGGAGATCCTCGAGGACCGTCTCGGCGACGCGAAGATCGCGTCCTGGACCGAGCCCAAGGGCGGCTACTTCATCAGCCTGGACGTGCTGCCCGGAACCGCCAAGCGCACCGTGGCGCTGGCCAAGGACGCCGGTATCGCGGTCACCGAGGCGGGCGCGTCGTTCCCCTACCGAAAAGACCCGGAGGACAAGAACATCCGGATCGCGCCGACCTTCCCGTCGACGTCTGATCTGCGTGAGGCCATCGATGGTCTCGCGACGTGCGCGCTGCTCTCGGCCAGCGAGTCACTGCTGGCCGACAAGTAGTCGGCACCGGTCGGTAGCCTGCTTCCGTGGCTCTCTATCGCAAGTACCGACCGGCGACCTTCGCCGAGGTCGTCGGGCAGGAACACGTCACCGAGCCGCTGTCGACGGCGCTGAACTCCGGCCGGATCAACCACGCCTACCTGTTCTCCGGTCCCAGGGGCTGCGGGAAGACGTCGTCGGCGAGGATCCTGGCCCGCTCGTTGAACTGCGCGCAGGGCCCCACGGCGACGCCGTGCGGCGTGTGTGACTCGTGCGTCGCCCTGGCGCCGAACGGGGGCGGCAGCGTCGACGTCACCGAACTCGACGCCGCCAGCCACGGCGGGGTGGACGACACCCGTGAACTCCGCGACCGCGCGTTCTATGCCCCGGCCCAGTCGCGGTACCGCATCTTCATCGTCGACGAGGCCCACATGGTCACCACGGCGGGCTTCAACGCCCTGCTCAAGATCGTCGAGGAGCCGCCCGAACACCTGATCTTCGTGTTCGCGACCACCGAACCGGAGAAGGTGCTGCCGACCATCCGGTCGCGGACCCACCACTACCCGTTCCGGCTGCTCGCGCCCAAGACCATGCGCACGTTGATCGAGAAGATCATCGCCGCGGAGAACGTCGACGTCGACGACGCGGTGTTCCCGCTGGTGATCCGCGCCGGTGGCGGTTCCCCCCGCGACACGTTGAGCGTGCTCGACCAACTCCTGGCCGGTGCGGACGAGAACCACGTCGCCTACCAGCGCGCACTGGCCCTGCTCGGCGCCACGGACCTGGCATTGATCGACGATGCCATCGACGCGTTGGCCGCCGGGGACGCCGCCGCGCTGTTCGGCGCCGTGGAGGGCGTCATCGACGCCGGCCACGACCCCCGCAGGTTCGCCACCGATCTGCTGGAGCGGTTCCGCGACCTGATCGTGCTCCAGGCCGTGCCCGACGCCGTCGCGCGGGGCGTCGTCGACGGGCCGGAGGACGTCCTGGACCGGATGCGCGACCAGGCCGCGCAGGTCGGGATGGCCACCTTGACCCGCTACGCCGAGGTGGTGCATGCGGGGCTGGGTGAGATGCGCGGCGCGACCGCGCCGCGACTGTTGCTCGAGGTGGTGTGCGCGAGGCTGCTGCTGCCCTCGGCCAGCGACACCGAGGCGGCGCTGCTGCAGCGCGTCGAACGCATCGAGACCCGACTGGACCTGTCGATCCCGGCCGACGAGAACGTCCCTGCCGGCGTCGCGCCTCCGAAGCAATACGTCCGCAAGACGAAGGCCGCCCCCGAAGCCCCGGAAGCCGCCCCGGAAGCCGTTGCCGCACCTGAACCCGAACCCGCGCCGCAGGCATCCACACCCGCGCCGCCGCCGCCCGCGGCGAAGCCCGCGCCGCCGCCCGCCGCGAAGCCCGCTACGCCGTCCGCGGCGAAGCCGGTGGAACCCGAGCCGGTCGTCGCACCGCCGCCCACGCCGAAAGCCGTTGAACCCGAACCTGTCTCACCGCCGCCGGTACGACCTCCGGCGGCACCCGCGGTGGAGGCGCCGCCGACGACCCCCGCGGCTGCCGTCGCCGCCGGCGAACCCAACGCCGCTGCGGTACGCAGCATGTGGACCACGGTGCGGGAGAAGGTGCGCGAACGCAGCCGCACCACCGAGGTGATGCTGGCGGGTGCGATCGTGCGCGCCGTCGACGGAGACACCCTGGTCCTGAGCCACGAATCCGCGCCACTGGCTAAACGCCTCACCGAGCAGCGCAACGCCGACGTCATCCGGGAAGCCCTCAAGGATGCGCTCGGCGTGAACTGGAAGATCCGCTGCGACGCCGGTGCCGCGCCTCCCGCACCCGCGGAAGTGCCGCCACCGCAGGCCGATCCCGCCCCGGCCGAACCGCCGCACGACGACGAGGTCGAGAGCATGCTGGCCGAGGCAAGCACCGTGGACCCCGCCGCGCCGCGCCGCGATCCCGAGGAGGCCGCCCTGGAACTCCTTCAGAGCGAACTGGGGGCGCGCCGCATCGAGGGCTGAGTTCGCCGCTCAGGCCGCGTTCTTCTTCTCCCGCAGCACCAGGAGCGGAAGCACCACCGTCGCAACCGCGGTGACCAGCCACACCACCACGGTGGCCCCGATCCACGACCCGATGCCGCGAATGCTCAACCCGTTGGACAACAGTGAGGCCAGCAGCAGCGCGACGAAGGTCGACACCAACCCGATGCCGCCCAGGAACGCCGACGCGTACCTGCTGGCCATCTTGAGGAAGAACGGCGACAAGATCGCCTGCGCCACAGTGAAGATCACCACCGCGGTGACGAAACCCCATGCAGACAGCGACACCCCGGGGACCAGCCAGCCTGCAGCGAGCAACCCGATCGCCGCAGACCCGAGGAACACGGCGACGCGCAGCAGGAAGCGGATCATCGCGTGAGCCTAACTAACCGCTACGCGGCCCACCAGGGGCGCAACGGCAACCCGCCGTCGCCACCCCGCTCGTCGAGCTTGACGGCGAGCACCTGGTGCAGCTGAATCGCGTTCTGCTCGAAGCCGACCCGGGACCCGGCCATATAGAGCCCCCACACCTTGGCGGTGGGAAGGCCCACCTCCGCGACCGCTTCATCCCAGCGCTCCACGAGGTTGCGGCACCAGTCGCGAAGGGTCAGCGCATAGTGGTGGCGCAGATTCTCCTCGTGCACCACCTCGAGGCCGACGTCCTGCATCTCGGTGATGATGCGGCCAGAACCGGTGAGCTCGCCGTCGGGGAACACGTAGCGGTCGATGAAATCCCCAGCGGCCGGCCCCTTGCGGTTGTCGTGGCGGGTGATGCAGTGGTTGAGCAGCAACCCACCGGTGCGCAGCTTGGAGCGCAGGAAGCGGAAGTAGGCCGGGTAGTTCGCCACACCGATGTGCTCGGTGAGCCCGATCGAGGACACCGCGTCGAACTGGGATTCCCGCACATCGCGGTAGTCGCTGTGACGCACCTCGGCCAGGTCGCCCAGACCGTCCTCGGCGATGGCCTTCTGCGCCCACGCCGCCTGCTCCTTCGACAGCGTCACGCCGATCACCTTCACGCCGTGCTGCGCCGCGTAGCGCACCATGCCGCCCCAGCCGCAGCCCACGTCGAGCAGCCGGTCGCCCGGCTTCAGCCGCAGCTTCTCGAAGACCAGCCGGTACTTGTTCTCCTGCGCCTCCTCGAGCGTGGCGTCGGGATGCGGGTAGCACGCGCAGGTGTAGGTCATCGAGGGGCCGAGCACCCACTCGTAGAAGGTGTTGGAGACGTCGTAGTGGTGATGGATCGCCTCTGCATCGCGGGGCTTGCTGTGCCGCAATCCTTCTGCGATGCGCCGCCAGCGCGGGAGTGCCTCCTGCGGCGGAGGTGCGATCGGCCTGAGATGCTCGATGCCGATGGACCGGATCACGTTGGCCAGCACCCGCGCGGACGGGCGCTTGAAGTTCATCTTCTCGGCCAGCGCGGCGAGCAGGTCGTAGGGATCACCCGGATGGACCCCGTGGGGCTCCAGGTCGCCTGACACGTAGGCCCGGGCCAGCCCCAGGTCTCCGGGCGCGGTAGCCAGGTAGGTGGTACCGCGCGGCGTGCGCAGATCCAGCCCGAGGGTCGCGTCCTCGGGTCCGGCGCTACTGCCGTCATAGGCCGTGAACTTCAACGGCAGCCGACCGGCCGAGAAGATCTCGAGGATCTCCGCCAGTGAGAGTTTCCCCTCGGAGTTGTCCGGCGCATCTGTGGCGCGTTCCCGAAATGTCGTCATTGTCTTCGCACCGCCTTCGCATACAGATCGAGGAAACGTGAGTCAGGGTCGTAGGACTTCTTCACCGTCTTGTAGATCTCACCGCCATAGAGCTCGTCGAACTCCTCGGGGGAGTAGTAGGCATCCGAGTACAGCGACTTGTGTCCGTCGAGCTCGCTGACCCTGCGTTCGATCATCCTGTTCGTGTAACCCTCCTGCGGGCCGACGGGCACCGATGACCAGAAGCCGATGTTGACGTACGTCTGGTGCGGGTGCAGCGGGTACAGCGGCCAGTTGCCCTCATCGCGAAGCCGCAACGGGCACAGCCAGATCGGTTCGATGGGCACGTTGTCCAGGAACCAGGCCACGAACTCGGCGGTACGAGCGATCGGCACCTCGACGTCCTGGACCACCCGTTCACGCGGCGGGCGGCCGTTCCGCTTCTCGATGCGGTCGGCGATGTCGAACCGCTGGTCGTAGCCGATGAGCTTCCAGTAGAAGCTGCTGCGCCGGTACTTGCGCGGCCACCATCGCCGGATGCGGGGATTCTGTGCGCCGAATGCCCGCGAGCACCAGAACCAGTCGGTGTCCCACCGCCACAGGTAGTCGTGGATGGTGAGCCTGTCGTGCTTCTCACCGTCCTCGTGTCGGATCGACTGGTAGTAGATGTCCTTGCCGGTGTAGTCGCTGACCGGACCGGGGGTCGCCGATTGGACGCCGACGCAGAGGTAGCCCTCGTCGGCGCTGAACACTACACCGTCGAGGTAGTCGACCCGGTCGCCCTCGAGACCGCCGGTCTCGATGATCCGGTCCATCGTGTCGACGAGGTCGGTCACGGATCTGAACCTGAGGTGGCGCAGCGCGACGAACGGCTTGACCGGCTCCAGCTCGATCTTCAGTCGAACCGAATAACCGAGTGTGCCATAGGAATTCGGGAAGGATCGGAAAAGGTCGCCGTGCTCGTCGGGGGAGGCCCGGATGATCTCGCCGGTCCCGGTGAGGATGTCCATCTCCAGGACGGACTCATGGGGCAACCCGTTGCGGAACGACGCCGACTCGATCCCCAGCCCGGTGACCGCGCCCCCGAGGGTGATGGTCTTGAGCTGAGGCACCACCAACGGCGACAGGCCGTAGGGCAACGTGGCGGCGACCAGATCCTCGTAGGTGCACATGCCCGCCACGTCGGCCGTGCGCGCGTCCGGGTCGACCGCGATGACGTCCGTCAGCCCCGAGGTGTCCAACCCGGGCCCGCTGTTCTTCGCCCGGGCGCGGAACAGGTTCGACGTCGGCTTGGCGAGCCGGACCGCGGCATCGGCCGGGATCGCCCGGTAACTGGTGAGAAGCCGCTGCACGCCGTCGGAGTGAGCGGCCCGTGCGTCGGCTGAGGCAACAGACACACATATACGCTAGTCCGCGGTTGCAGCCGATGCGACCCACCGAAGCACCGACACCAGCTGTTTATAAGGAGTTTGCACTGATGGGACAGGTCAGCGCGTCCAGCACGGTCCTGATCGACGCCGCGCCGGAGACTGTTCTGGGCGCCGTCGCGGACTACGAGGCCATGCGCCCGAAGATCCTCTCCGCGCACTACAGCGGCTACCAGGTGCTCCAGGGCGGTCAGGGTGCAGGCACCGTGGCCACCTGGAAGCTGCAGGCCACCAAATCGCGCTCCCGTGACGTGAAAGCCGGCGTCGACGTGGCCGGTCACACCGTGATCGAGAAGGACGAGAACTCCTCGATGGTGACCAACTGGACCGTCGCACCGGCGGGGCCGGGGTCGTCGGTCACCGTCAAGACGTCGTGGCAGGGCGCCGGCGGTATCGGGGGTTTCTTCGAGAAGACGTTCGCACCGATCGGGTTGCGCAAGATCCAGGCCGAGGTGCTCGGAAATCTCAAGCGTGAGGTCGAGGGCACTGTGGGCGTCGAGGGCACCGAGGCCTGAGCGCCCGCTCGGCGGGTCGGTTCCGGCTCACCGCTGGGAGCTGAGGAACGCGACGATGCCGCGGACCACGGCGTCGGCGTACTTTTGCCGCCCCTGCTCCGTCGTCATCAACGCCGAATCGACCGGGTTCTTCATGTTCCCGAGCTCGACGAGGATCGACGGGTACTGCGCGAGGTTCAGCCCGGCGATGTCGGAGCGCGGGTTGAGGCCCGATGAGCCGATGTAGGTCGCGGGCGGAATCCCCGAACCGGCCAGCTGGTCACGCATGACCTGGGCGAACTGCACCGACGGACCCGCCTGCGCCGCATTGAGCGGGGGCGCCGAATACAGCACGTGGAAGCCGCGCCCGGTGGGGGGACCACCGTCACCGTGTATCGAGACCACCGCGTTGGGCCGGACCGCGTTGGCCAGCGCCGCGCGCTCGTCGACGCACGGACCCAGACCGGTGTCGTCGCCGCGCGACATCGCCGTGCGCACTCCGAGGGCGGTCAGAGCCTGGCGGATCCGCAGCGTGGTGTCCCACGCGAAGGTGTGCTCGGGGAACCCGTCGCCAGTCGAGGTGCCGCTGGCCTGGCAGTCCTTGGTGCCGGCACGCCCGGTGGGCACCTGCCTGCTGATCGACGCGTCGTTGGCGCCGTTGTGGCCGGGGTCCAGGAAGACGATCTTTCCGGCGATGTTGGCGGGGGCTGCGTGGGCCGGGCCGGCGAGCGTCGACGCGGCGACGAGCATTGCGGCGGCGACTGCTGAACCTATTCGTATGTCGACACGATGGTGGGCTGGCACGTGCACGGCGCCACGGTAGCCCGCATGCCGACTACGCTGAAAGGCAAAAGTGCCGGATCATGACGAGCGCAACCAAGTCGAGACCGACACGCAACTCCTCGCAGACCTGAACGCATCAACCGACACCTAGAGGATCAGTCATGCAACCCGGCGGCCAACCCGATATGTCGGCACTGCTCGCGCAGGCCCAGCAGGTGCAGCAGCAGTTGATGGAGGCCCAGGAGGCCCTCGCCAACGCCGAGGTGCACGGCCAGGCCGGCGGCGGGCTGGTGCAGGTCACGATGCGAGGCAGCGGCGAGGTGGTGGCCGTGTCGATCGACCCGAAAGTGGTGGACCCCTCAGATGTCGAGACGCTGCAGGATCTGATCGTCGGCGCGATCTCCGACGCCGCCAAGCAGGTCACCATCCTGGCCCACGACCGGCTGGGACCGTTGGCGGGCGGGCTGGGCGGTCAGGGATTCCCAGGCCTGCCGGGGATGTGACTTTTTGTTCGAAGGACCTGTCCAGGATCTGATCGACGAGCTCGGCAAGCTGCCCGGTATCGGGCCCAAGAGTGCGCAGCGCATCGCGTTCCACCTGCTGTCGGTCGAGCCGCCGGACATCGACAGGCTCACCGCGGTGCTCGGCAAGGTCCGGGACGGGGTGAACTTCTGCACGGTGTGCGGCAACGTCAGCGACGAGGACCGCTGCCGCATCTGTAGCGACCCGCGCCGCGACGCATCGCTGGTGTGCGTGGTCGAGGAGCCCAAGGACGTGCAGGCAGTGGAGCGCACCAGGGAGTTCCGTGGGCGCTACCACGTGCTCGGCGGCGCGCTCGATCCGTTGTCGGGCGTCGGGCCGGACCAGCTGAGGATCCGCGAGCTGCTCAACAGGATCGGCGAGCGTGTCGACGGCGTCGACGTCTCCGAGGTGATCATCGCGACCGACCCCAACACCGAGGGGGAGGCCACGGCCACCTATCTGGTGCGGATGCTGCGCGACATCCCGGGGCTGTCGGTGACCCGCATCGCGTCGGGCCTGCCGATGGGTGGTGACCTGGAGTTCGCCGACGAGCTGACGCTGGGGCGCGCGCTGGTGGGCCGCCGCGCGATGGCCTGACCCGGTCTTCTCGGCCCGAGACATCCTGGGATATCCACCTTTTGCACAGGTCTACTCGCACTTCCTCTGCAAAAGGTGGAGATGTCAGTGGCTGTCGGCACCATGATCGTCGTGGGCGAAGTCATTCTCGGCGGCGAAGCGGTCAGGGCCGGTGTGGTGACCCGGCACGAACTCCGGCGCGACTTCACGACGCTGTTCCGCGGCGTGTTCATCCGCAAGGGCGCCGAGATCACGCTGCGGGATCGGGCGATCGGTGCGTGGCTGGCGACCGGGCGCAAGGGGGTCATCGCCGGAGTGGCGGCCTCCGCGCTGCACGGTGCACCCTGGGTGGATCCGGCGCACCCCATCGAGGTCGCCGGGGTGAAGGGCAGGCCGCAGGACGGCCTGGTCCTCCGGACGGAGCGGGTCGCCGCCGACGAGGTCACCCGGCGGGCGGGCCTGCCCGTCACGACACGAGCGCGCACCGCCTTCGATCTCGGCCGTCATCTCAACCGGTTCGAGGCCCTCGAGCGGCTGGATGCTCTGATGTGGAACCAGCCCTTCGATATCGGCGAGGTGACAGGGCTGGCGTTGCGTCGGCCCCGCGTCGGCGGACTGGGGCAACTCCGAGAGCTGCTCCCGATCGTCGACGGTGGCGCCGCCTCGCCGCGGGAGAGCAGAACCCGACTGTGGTTGCTGGACTGCGGGTTTCCACGACCCGAGACCCAGATTCCGGTGCTGGAGGGTTCCCGGCCGGTGGCCTTCCTGGATATGGGGTGGTCCGCATACAAGGTCGCGGTCGAATACGACGGCGACCACCACCGCAAGGACCGGCGCCAGTACGTCAAGGACATCGCACGCCTGCGGATGCTCGAGGAGCGGGACTGGCTCGTGATCCGCGTGATCGCCGAGGACGAGCCCGAACAGTGGCTTACCCGTGTGGCAGCGGCGCTGCGGATGAGGGGCTGTCACCTCGACCTGCGTGAGGTGCAACGCGTTGTCAGGGCGGTGGCCGCCTAGACCCGCCGTGGCGCCGCCAGACGTTCCTTGCGCAGCAGCGCGATCTCCGGCAACTCCAGCGGGGCGAGTGGGCCGACCACCTTGGCGAGCAGGTAGTCGGCGAGTTCCGGGTTGCGGGCAAGGCAGCAGCCGTGCAGGTAGGTGGCGACGACGCTGCCCTGCACGGCACCGTCGATGCCGTCTCCGGCCCGGTTGCCCGCCCCTTTCGTCACCGCGGCCAGCGGACGCGCATCGGCACCGAGAACTGTTCCGCCGCGGTGGTTTTCGAATCCGGTCAACGGCTGGGTCAACCCGTCCACGAGCGGGGTCGCGGTGACCTCGCCGATGGTGCGCTCCGGCTGCGGCGACGTCGTCAGGTCCAGCACGCCCACCCCGTCGACGCGCTCCCCGGCCGAGGTCTGGTACCAGTGGCCGAGCACCTGGATGGCCGCGCAGATCGCCAGCACCGGGGCCTCGCGTGAGATCGCCTGCTGCAGACCGGGATAGCGGATCAGGTGCTTGGTGGCCAACCGTTGCGCGTAGTCCTCGGCGCCGCCGAGCGTGTAGAGGTCCAGCTCGGCGGGCACTGGGTCGTCGAGGGTGATCGGCACGATCTCGGCGTCGATTCCCCTCAGCCGCAACCGTTGCCGCAACACGAGCGCGTTCCCGCCGTCGCCGTAGGTGCCCATGACGTCGGGCAGCACCAGCCCGATCCGCACTGTCGACTGGCTCATGCGAGGCGCTCCAGGACGCGGTTCAACTGCAGGAAAGCGGTGTAGTTCGCGAGGACCTCGACGTGGCCGGGTGGACAGGACTCGATGGCGCGCACGGTGTCGTGCACCAGCGTGTGCTCGACACCCGCGTACCCCAGCCGGACCGCGAGGTCGGTGCCGCGCTCGCCGGCGGCCACCACCGGCACGGTCTCGAAATGCTCGAAGCGCACGTCCCACAGCCAGGACAGGTCCTCGCCGTCGGGCACCTGCCCGTTGACCGCGATCACCACACCGGCGGCATCGCGGTCCACCATCGACAGCGCCTCCTGCCAGCCCGCCGGGTTCTTCGCGAGCAACACCCGCGCGGTGTGCGAACCGATCTGCACCGTCCGGTACCTGCCGGCCACCTCGTCGACCAGCGACACCGCCGCGATCGCGGCGGCGGGGTCGGCGCCCAGGGTCACCGCCGCGGCCACCGCCTGCGCCGCGTTACCCCGGTTGACGGCGCCGGGCAGTGCCAGCGTCATCGGCATCGACAGACCATCGGGACCGTGGATGTGGGTGTCGTCGAACCACCAGTCCGGGTCGGGGCGTTTGAAGTCACTACCGGTCGAGTACCAGTGCGCCCGCTCCCGCACGATGATCTCGCCGGAGCGCGGACAGCTCACCGAGTCACCCGCCCAGCCGCCACCCGCGGCCACCCAGACCACGTTCGGGCTGTCGTAGGCGGCCGACGTCATCAGCACGTCGTCGCAGTTGGCGACGACCACCGCCGAGGGGTGACGGGCCAGGCCGGCGCGCAGCGTGCGCTCGATGTGGTTGATCTCACCGACGCGGTCGAGCTGATCGCGGGACAGGTTCAGCAACACGATCACCGCGGCATCGACTGCGTCCAAAACATGCGGGACGTGCATCTCGTCGACCTCGAGCGCGGCCAGCTCCGCGTCGGGCGCCGCGGCCAGGGCCGCCACCAGCCCGGCGTCCATGTTGGCGCCCTCGGCGTTGGTCGCCACCTGCCCCAGCGTGGCCAGGGCGGCGGCGGTCATCCGGGTGGTCGTGGACTTGCCGTTGGTGCCGGTCACGACGACGGTGCGCCTGCCGCGGCCCAGCTGGCCCAGGATTGAGCGGTCCAGCGTCATCGCGACCAGCCCGCCGATCATGGCGCCTGCACCGCGGCCGGTGACGCGGGAGGCCCAGCGCGCGCCCGCTCCTGCGGCGAGCGCGATTCGTCCACGTCCGGTGACCATCCCGGCAGTCTAAAAGAGACCGAACTGCAGCGACCGACACGCGGCGTGGGGAGACGAGGTTGTCGGCGGTGCGTGCCATCCTCGAATCGTGAGCTCGATCGCCGGACATCGTTGGGGCAGGCCCGCCCACCTGCCCGGTGCCGGCTGGGCGGTCGTCGACGTCGAGACGACGGGATTCCATCCCGGCCAGGCGCGCATCGTGAGCATCGCGGCGCTGGCCCTGAGCGACGACGGCAACGTCGAGAAGACCCTGTACAGCCTGCTGAACCCCGGCGTCGACCCCGGCCCCACCCACGTGCACGGGCTCACCGCCGAGATGCTGGAGGGCCAGCCGACGTTCGGGGACATCGTCGGCGACCTGATCGAGCTCCTGCAGGGGCGCACCCTGGTCGCCCACAACGTCGGTTTCGACTACGCGTTCCTGGCGGCCGAGGCCGAGCTGGTCGGGGCCGAGCTGCCGGTCGAGTCCGTGATGTGCACCGTCGAGCTGGCCCGCAGGCTCGACCTCGGCACCGAGAACCTGCGGCTGGAGACGCTCGCGGGTCACTGGGGCGTCACCCAGATGAAGCCCCACGACGCGCTCGACGACGCCATGGTGCTCGCCCAGATCCTCAAACCGGTGCTGGCGCGTGCCCACGAGCGCAGGGTCTGGCTACCTGTGCATCCGGTGGCCCGCCGCATCTGGCCGAACGGCCGGGTCACCCACGACGAGCTGCGCCCGCTGAAGGTGCTGGCCGCGCGGATGCCGTGCCGGTACGCCAACCCCGGCCGCTTCGTCGAGGGGCGGCCGCTGGTGCAGGGGATGCGGGTCGCGCTGGCCTCCGAGGTGAGCCACACGCACGAGGAACTCATCGAGCGCATCCTGCACGCCGGGCTGGCCTACACCGAGGCCGTCGACCCGCACACCTCGCTGGTCATCTGCGACACCCCCGCGCCGGAGCAGGGCAGGGGCTACCTGGCCGACGAGCTCGGGGTCCCGCTGGTGGCCAGCGCCGACTTCGTGGGATTCCTGGATTCGGTGATCGGCGGGCACACCGTCGACGAGTTCGTCGACACCACGGTGGCCGACGAGCAGCTCACGCTGTTCTGACGTCCGCGTGCCGGGCCCGCCACGCGCGGGGTGCCTCGCCGTGCGCGCTGCGGAACAGGCGTGCGAAGTAGCCGGGGTCGGCGATGCCCACGCGGCCGGCGATCTCCTGCACCGCGAGATCGGTGCCGACCAGCAGGGCCCGCGCCTCGGCCATCCGCCGCTCGATGATCCACTCGCCCACCGTGCGTCCGGTGCGGCACCGCACCACGGTGGTCAGGTGCCCTGGCGTCATCGCGCATTCGCGCGCCACGTCGCTTAGCGAGACGGGTCGACCGAGGTTCTGCTCGATGATCTCGAACACCTTCGCCAGCAACGGTTCTCCGCTGCGCAGCAGGTCGCCGACGACGTCGTCGGTCATCCGGGCCAGCTCGATCAGCAGCACCGTCAGATGCGCCAGTGCGGCCTGGCGGTACCCGTCTCGGCGATCGATCAACTCCGCGTCTATCGCGGCGATCGTGGCCTCCCAGAATCCCCGACGCGCTGCGGGCACCTCGAGCCGGAGGAGACCGGTGTGGTGGCCGTGAAGGAACGGGAACAGCAACGGGTGTGCCCGCCACGTCGGCCACGGGGAGCGGGCGCCGTCGCCGAGGGCAGCCGGGTCGAAGAAGAGGGCAAGCGCGCCGACTCTGTCGCCGAGCAGGGATGGATCGACGGTCGCGCCGGCGGCCACGACGTCGATGAGGCCGGCGTCGCCGTGAACCACCAGCACGGGGAAGTCGTGGATGTGCGCGCCGGGCGCGGGCAGTGCGCAGCGGTCCAGCCTGATCACCGACACGGGCGGGGTGCTCAGCTCGTTCGGGTACGAGTAGATCGGCACCCCGTCGCGGCGACCTGCGAGCCTGGCCATCTGCGGCATGACCCAAAGATAATCCGAGTTTCACCGAAGTCCAGCCCACAGTCGCAGGCTGCCAGCGATCACCATGGTCGGTATGACTGAAGATCATCCAGAATCGGTGGTCCGCACCTGGGGCAACCAGCACGACTACCTGCCCGCCGCGGGCCGTGACTTCCTGCTCCCCGGATACGACCTGCTGGTGCGCCTACTCGGGGTCGGCAGGGTCTACGACACGCTGGTCGCCCAGGCAGACCTGGCGACGGCGGCCGACATACTCGAGATCGGTTGTGGGACAGGAAACGTCACCGCGCGCGCCCGACAGGCGGCGCCGTCGGCGCAGTTGACGGCGACCGATCCCGATCCGCGGGCGCTGGCACGGGCGCGTCGCAAGGTCGGCCATGCCGGCGTGCGCTTCCAGACCGCGTATGCGCAGCGATTGCCCTTTGCCGACGGCACTTTCGACAGGGTCCTGTCGTCGATGATGCTGCACCACCTCGACGACGAGGTGAAGGAGACGGCGCTGCGCGAGGTACATCGGGTGCTGCGGCCGGGCGGGCGGTTGCACGTCGTCGACGTCGGCGGGCAGGCCCACCACCCCGAGGGATTCCTGGCCCGGGTCACCGGCCACGACCATGCCAATTCCGGGGCCCGGTTGCCCGAGTTCATCCGGGCCGCGGGCTTCGACTGCGAGGTCGTCGGCACCCACCGCCTCAGGATGGCCGGGGCCGTGACCTTCTACCGGGCCACCCGCCCGGTCGCGTGACCGGCTAGCTGACGGCCTTGGCTTTCAATGCGTCGAAGTCCGCCTGCGAGATCGTGCCGGCGTCCAGCAGTGCCTTGGCGTCGGCGATCTCCTGCGCTGGACTGCGGCCCGCCGCCTGCCGGATGTAGTCGTCCGTCTCCCTCTTGGCCTGCATGGCCTGCTCGCGTGCGCGTTCGGACATGCCTTTGCCGCGCGCGATCAGGTACACCAGCGCCGTGAGGTAGGGGAAGACGACCAAGAAAACCACCCAGACGGCCTTGACCCAGCCGGATGTCTTGTGATCACGCCAGAACAGGTCGGCGAGGATGTTGAACATGATGATCAGATACGCGATGAACGCGAAGATCACCATGAACGACCAGAAGAAATCCCAGAACGAATCCCACATGTACGGCTGCTCCTTAACCGATGGCCGCGCGAATTAGCGCAGACGTCAGTCAACCACGGAAAGCCCGTTCCCGGCCGCCCACTGGTCCTGCGAACAACGGCGGATTCAGCTGTGCGAAACCGGCTTGCCGCGTGTACGGGAAGTGCGGGTAGGACGGTTCACGGGCACTGACGGCGTCGAGACGGGCGATCTGATCAGCGGATAGGGCCCACCCGACCGCGCCGAGATTGTCCGACAGTTGAGCAGCGGTGCGGGCACCGACGATAACCGAGGACACCGTCGGCCTGCGCAGCACCCAATTCAGCGCGACCTGTGGAACGGTTCGGCCGGTTTCGTGGGCAATGGAGCGGAGTTCGTCGAGGACGCCGAACATCGTCGTCTCGTCCACCGGCGGGCCCGCATCGGCGGTCTTGTGCAGACGGCTCACCGCGGGAAGCGGCTCCCCTCGCTGGATCCGTCCCGTCAGTCGGCCCCAGCCCAACGGGCTCCACACCAGCGCCCCACTCCCTGGTCGATGCCCAGCGGCATGAGCTCCCACTCGTAGTCGCGCCCGATCAGCGAGTAGTACACCTGGTGGGCGACATAGCGGGTGCGGTGTGCCGCGTCGGCGGTCGCCAGCGATTTCATCAGCTGCCAGCCAGCGAAGTTCGATACGCCGATGTAGCGGATCTTCCCCTGTGCCACAAGGACATGCAACATGTCCACAACTTCCTCGATCGGTGTGGACGCGTCGTAGGCATGCAACTGGAACAGGTCGATGTGGTCGGTCTGTAACCGCCGCAGCGCGGACTCGATCGCGCCGATGAGGCGGTGCCTGGAAGTGCCTGAGTCGGCGGGACCGTCCCCTGTCGGCAGCGCTGCCTTGGTGGAGATCAGCGCCCGGTCCCGCCGGCCCTTCAATGCTTGACCGAGGACGGCCTCCGACGCCCCGTCGGAGTAGACGTCAGCGGTGTCGAACAGGGTCACGCCGGCGTCTAGGCACATGTCCACCATCGTGCGGGCCTCGTCGATGCCGGCGTCGCCCCAGGCGCCGAAGAATTCCCCAGAAGCGCCGAAAGTTGCTGCGCCGAAGGCGAGTTCAGAAACCACGAGGCCAGATCGGCCGACATGCCGGTATTCCATGTCCTGTCCTTAATGAAACAATGTTCCTGTTAAGAAGACGCTACCATGCGGGTTGTTCTAATGGAACTGCAGTCCCGTTAAGATTCGGGCGTGACGACGCGACCTGGCGGCCGCACGGCGGCCGTGCGTACCGCAGTGCTCACTGCCACCGCGGACCTGCTCGTCGAATCGGGGCTGAAGGCGGTGGAGCTGACGGCAGTCGCGGAGCGCGCGGGGGTGGGAAAGTCGACGGTGTACCGCCGGTGGGGTTCGGTGCCGGCGTTGGTGGACGACCTGCTTGTGGACATGGCCGAGACGTCCGAGGTACGCCCGATGACCGGGACGCTGCGCGGCGACCTGCTGGCTGTAGCCCGACTTGTTCAGCGCACCCTGGGCGATCGGCGCCAGGGCCGGCTGTTCAAGGCGGTCATCGCCGCGGCCACCTGTGATGCGCAAACCGCGAAAGGGCTCGCCGGCTTCTACCGCACCCGCATCGCCGAGTTGGCGCCGATCGTCGCCGATGCGATCGACAGGGGAGAGGCGCCGCCGGGGACCGATCCTGCCGAGGTGATCCGGCAGGTGTCGGCGCCCCTGTACTACCGTCTGCTCACCGAGTGCGCCCCGCCGCGTCCCGCCGACGCGGAACGGGCCGTCGACATCACGCTGGCCGCGGTGAAGGCGGGAGTGTTCGTCTGATCAGCCCGGCTAGCCGCGGGCCGCCCGGTTCACCGCGGAAACCACCGCCCGCAGTGACGCGGTGGTGATGGACGTCGCGATCCCGACACCCCACACGGTCTTGCCGCCGATCGAGGCTTCGACGTAGGCGGCGGCCTGGGCCTCCTCACCCGCCGACATGGCGTGCTCGGAGTAGTCCAGGACGTTGACGTCGTAACCGACGGCGCCCAGTGCGTCGCAGAACGCGGCCAGCGGTCCGTTGCCCGCGCCGACGATCTCGCGCTCCACACCGTCGATCTTCACGACGGCGGTGATGGTGTCGATGCCACCGTCTTCCTCGGCGGCGTCCACCTTCTGGCGCATCCGCTCCAGCGGGGTGACCGGCGCCAGGTACTCCTCGTAGAACGCGTCCCACATCTCCTTGGGCGACACCTCGCCGCCCTCACCGTCGGTGATCTGCTGGATGGCTTGGGAGAACTCGATCTGCAGCCGCCGCGGCAGCGCCAGACCGTGATCGGCCTTCATGATGTAGGCGACCCCGCCCTTGCCGGACTGGGAGTTCACCCGGATGACGGCCTCGTACGTGCGGCCGACGTCCTTCGGGTCGATCGGCAGGTAGGGGACCTGCCACAGGATGTCGTCGACGTCCTTGTCGGCGGCGTCGGCGTCGAACTTCATCGCATCCAGGCCCTTGTTGATGGCGTCCTGGTGGCTGCCGGAGAACGCCGTGTAGACCAGGTCACCGCCGTAGGGGTGCCGCTCGTGCACCGGCAGCTGGTTGCAGTACTCGACCGTGCGGCGGATCTCGTCGATGTTGGAGAAGTCGATCTGGGGGTCGACCCCGCGGCTGAACAGGTTCAGGCCCAGCGTCACCAGGCACACGTTGCCGGTGCGTTCGCCGTTGCCGAACAGGCAGCCCTCGATGCGGTCCGCGCCTGCCGCGTAGCCCAATTCGGCTGCGGCGACCGCGGTTCCGCGGTCGTTGTGCGGGTGCAGGGAGAGGATGATCGAGTCGCGGCGGGCCAGGTTGCGGCTCATCCACTCGATCGAGTCGGCGTAGACGTTGGGGGTCGCCATCTCGACGGTGGCGGGCAGATTGACGATCAGCGGGGATTCCGGGGTGGGCGCGACGATCTCGGAGACGGCGTCACATACCTCGACGGCGTACTCCAGCTCGGTGCCGGTGTAGGACTCGGGGGAGTACTCGAAGCGCCAGTGGGTGCCGGGGTACTTCTCGGCCTCCTCGACACACATCCTGGCGCCGTCGGTGGCGATCTTCTTGACGGCGTCGCGATCGGCGCGAAACACCACGCGGCGCTGCAGGATCGACGTCGAGTTGTAGAAGTGCACGATCGCCCGGGGCGCGCCCTCACAGGCCTGGAACGTGCGCTCGATCAGCTCGGGGCGGCACTGCGTCAGCACCTGGATGGTGACGTCGTCGGGGATCGCGCCGTCGGTGATGATCTCGCGGACGAAGTCGAAGTCGGTCTGGCTGGCCGACGGGAAGCCGACTTCGATCTCCTTGTAGCCCATCCGTACCAGCAGGTCGAACATGCGGCGCTTGCGCTGCGGGCTCATCGGGTCGATCAGGGCCTGGTTGCCGTCGCGCAGGTCGACCGCGCACCACATCGGCGCGGTGTCGATCACCTTGTCGGGCCAGGTGCGGTCCGGCAGCCGGATTGGTTGGACCTCTTCGTCGAAGCTGCGGTAGCGGCTGACGGGCATCGACGAGCCGCGCTGGGTGTTCCAGGAGGGTTGGCCCGGGTGAGGTGCACCGGAGGGGGTGCTGATGGTGCGGACAGACGAATAGGAGTCGGCGGCGTTGAAGCTCGCCGAGGAGAAACTGGTCATGATGGGTGCTCCGGAATAGGTCTAGGTGGATTTCAGACCGGCGCGTCGCCAAACACCCGCGACGGGAAGCCAGTCTGGATCAGACCCCGTCGCGGCGTCCGAGAAGGAGCACCCGCTGCACGAGGGTAACTGTACTCCGGTGCCCGCCGAACCCCAAAACCCCGTTCGATGTGCGCCGAGTCTCGGCGGGTTCCGTCAGACCTGGGAGTCGGGGAATGCAATGACCGAGAGGAACCGGATGGGCAGCGACACCAGGTCGATCGGACCGTGGGCGCCCTCACCGTCGATCTGCAACGAGTCACCCGGGTGCAGCCGATACACCGATCGGCTGTGGCTGTAGTCCATGACGCCCTCGAGCATGTAGATGAACTCGGTCCCGGGGTGCTGGAACAGCGGGTAGGTCCGGCTCTTCTCCGACAGCGTGACGTGCAGGCATTCCAGGCGCTTGTGCTCACCGCGCAGCGATCCGAGCAGCTGGTACTCGTGGCCCTCCTTGGTGCCGTTGCGCACGATGCGGGCGCCGGTGCCCGCCCTGACGAACGCGGCGGGTCGCTCGACGTCGGCGCCGCGGAACAGGCTGGTCACCGGCACGTCGAAGCCCTTCGCGAGCAGCGCCAGGGTGGACAGGCTGCAGGAGGTCTGGGCGTTCTCGATCTTGCTCATCATCGCCTTGGAGATGCCGACCCGGGCCGCGGTCTCGGCCACGGTGAGGCCCTGCTGCATCCGCAGCTGGCGTACGTTGTGACCGATCGCGGCCTCGATCTCGAGCTCTTCGACCGGTTCGGCGGGATCGCGGTCGCGGGCGGTGCCGGACTGGTTGCGGAGCAGCGGCACATTGTCGTCGGCGTGAGAGTCGGGCGAGGTCACAAGTGTCCTGTCTAGCGCATCTGGCCCGCCCCGACGTAGGGGTAGGGCGTCTTGAGCGGGTCGCCCTCGGCGAAGCGCGACAGCCGGAAGTCTGACGCCGGGATGCGGGCGTCGCTGCTGTGCCCGTCGATGACGATGTCCGCGACGAGCCGGCCGACCGCGGGCGCGATCTTGAAGCCGTGGCCGCTGAACCCGGCCGCGATCACCAACCCGTCCATCGGCCCCCGTGAGATCACCGGGTTCCAGTCCGGTGTGACGTCGTAGCAGCCGGCGTAGCTGCCGGAGATCGCCGCGTCGGCGAATCCGGGGAAGCGGGTGCCCACCTTGTCGACGGTGACGTCGACGAACGCGTCGGTGGCGCGGTTGAGGTAGTCGTCGGGGTCGGCAGGCTCGATGCCGTCGTAGCCCGGCAGGTCGCTGCTGCCGAACAGGATGTCCCCGCCGACTTCGGCGCGCACGTACTGCAGTGACACGAGATCCGAGAAGACGGGCACCGGACCCGTATCCACGCCGGGGTCGATCATCACGATCTGTTCGCGGATGACGCGGATGGGGACGTCGACGCCGTACGGGGCGAGGAACGGCCGCGTCCACACCCCGGTCGCGACGACCACCGTGCCCGCGGAGATCGCGGTGCCGTCGGCAAGCCGGACGCCGGTGACCCGGTCCCCGTCGACGAGCAGACCGGTGGCCGCGCACCCTTGACGGACCCGCACCCCGGCGGCGCGCGCCGACGCCGAGAACGCCTGCGCGGTCTGGTAGGCGTCGCCGTAGCCGCCGCGGGCCTCCCACCCGAAGGTCGCGAACGGCGTCAGGTCGGCGAAGGGCCACAGCTTGGCGACCTCGGCGCGGTCGATCTCCTCGGTCTCGACCCCGACGGCGCGCTGCGCGGCCAGGCTCTTGCGCAGCGAGTCGACGTTGGGTTCGCCGACGCCCACCACGTAGCCGGTCTGGCGGAACCCGACATCGGTGACCTGCTCACCCAGGAACGCTTGGGGCTGCTCGAAGACCTCGAGTCCGACGGCGGCCATCGCCGCCAGCGAGCTGACCCCGTAGTGGCAGCGGACGATGCCGCTGGACTTGCCGGTCATGCCGGATCCGACGGTACTGCGTTCGGCCACAACGACATCGGTGAAACCCCGTTGGCTCAGCGCCCACGCAGCCGCGGATCCCTCGATGCCGCCTCCGACGATGACGACATCGGCGGTCTCGGTCACAGGCTCGTCCCGCTGTGCCCCGGGATCCAGTCGGTGCCCGCCAGCGGCACCCGCGCCATCGCCGCGGCCTCGATGCTGACCGCAACCAGATCGTCGGGCTCGAGATGGCAGACGTGCGACTTGCCGCACGCCCGCGCGATGGTCTGGGCCTCCATCGTCAGCACCCGCAGATAATTCGCGAGCCGATGGCCGCCGGCCACCGGGTCGAACCGGGCAGCGAGTTCGGGATCCTGGGTGCTGATGCCCGCGGGGTCGTTGCCGTCCTGGTAGTCGTCGTAGAAGCCCGCTGCGCTGCCGATCTTCTCGTACTCCGCGGCGTACCGCGGGTGGTTGTCGCCCAACGCAATCAGCGCCGCGGTGCCGATCGCGACGGCGTCGGCGCCGAGCGCCAGCGCCTTGGCGACGTCTGCTCCGTTGCGGATTCCGCCGGACACGATCAACTGAACTTTTCTATGGACACCCAGTTCCTGCAGCGCCTGCACCGCCTGCGGGATCGCTGCGAGCGTCGGGATGCCGACGTGCTCGATGAAGACTTCCTGGGTGGCCGCCGTACCGCCCTGCATCCCGTCGACCACCACCACGTCCGCACCGGCGTGTACCGCGAGTTTCACGTCGTAGTACGTGCGAGTGGCACCGACCTTGACGTAGATCGGCTTCTCCCAGTCGGTGATCTCCCGCAGTTCGTTGATCTTGATGGTCAGGTCGTCGGGGCCGGTCCAGTCGGGGTGTCGGCACGCCGAGCGCTGGTCGATGCCTTCGGGCAGGGTGCGCATCGTAGCGACGCGTTCGGAGATCTTCTGCCCCAGCAGCATTCCACCGCCGCCCGGTTTGGCGCCCTGGCCGAGCACGACCTCGATGGCGTCGGCCCTGCGCAGGTCTTCGGGATTCATCCCGTACCGCGACGGCAGGTACTGGTAGACGAGGTACTTGCTCTGCCCGCGCTCTTCGGTGGTCATTCCGCCGTCACCGGTGGTCGTCGACGTTCCGACCTCGCTGGCCCCCCGGCCCAGCGCCTCCTTGGCGGGCCCGGACAGTGCGCCGAAGCTCATGCCGGCGATCGTCACCGGAATGTCCAGGTGCAGGGGGTGTTTGGCGAAGCGATCACCGAGAACGACGTCGGTGGCGCAGCGTTCGCGGTAGCCCTCCAGTGGGTAGCGCGACATCGACGCGCCGAGGAAGAGCAGATCGTCGAAATGGGGCAGCGGCCGCTTGGCGCCCCAGCCGCGGATGTCGTAGATGCCGGTGTCGGCCGCGCGCTGGATGGCCGCGATGGTGGCCCGGTCGAAGGTGGCCGATTCGCGCAGCCCCAGACGTGCGCGGTCGTCGCTGGTGTAGGTCATCAGTAGGCGCTCGCATTGTCGACGTGGAAGTGGTACAGCGACCGCGCAGATCCGTAACGGGTGTAGGCGCTCGTATCGTCATCCTCGAAACCCGCTGCCTTCAGCAGTTGTTCGAGCTCGCGGTGGTGCTCGGCGTCCATCGGTTTGGCCACGCAGTCGGAGCCGAGGGAGGCGACGTCGCCGCGGACGTAGAGGCGCGCCTCGTAGATCGAATCGCCCAGCGCCTCACCCGCGTCGCCGCGGATCACCAGGCGCCCGGCCTGCGCCATGAACGCGCTCATGTGCCCGACATCTCCACCGACCACGATGTCGACTCCCTTCATCGAGATGCCGCACCGCGCAGCGGCGTTGCCGTCGATGACGAGCAGACCGCCGTGCGCGGTAGCCCCCGCGGACTGCGAGGCGTTTCCCTTCACCCACACCGATCCACTCATCATGTTCTCCGCGACGCCGGTGCCCGCGTTGCCGTTGATGATCACCTCGGCGTGCTGGTTCATGCCCGCCGCGTAGTAGCCGACGTGCCCGTCGATCGTCACCGTGACCGGCGCGTCGAGGCCGACGGCGACGTTGTGCGCGCCTGCGGGGTGCTCGATGACGAACTCGCCGGCCAGATCGGGTGCGTGCAGGGCCGCGTTGACGTCACGAAGGGGCGTGGTGCGCAGGTCGAACGCCACGGGGGTCATCTGCTCCATGCGTACACCACCTCGGGTTCGGGTTCCCAGATGCGGGCCTTCTCGACACCGGGAAGGCCTGCGAGGGCGCGGTACTCGCTGCCCATGGCCACCCAGTCGTCGGTTTCGGCGATGACGGCGGGCTTGCAGGCGATGGCATCGCGCACGACTGCGAATGAGTCGCGGTTGGAGACCAGCAGCGTGTAGAAGCCGTCGAAGGTGCCGCAGAGTTCCTTGAGCGCGCCCTCCACGTCGCGGCCTTCCGACAGCAACGCGGCGATGAATCGGGCTCCTACTTCGGTGTCGTTCTCGCTGTCGAAAGGTATTCCGGCCGAGCGGAGTTCGCGGCGGATCGTGGCATGGTTGGCGAAGGAGCCGTTGTGCACCATGCACTGGGACGGGCCCACCGCGTAGGGGTGGCAACCCGCCGGGGTCACCGCGGACTCGGTGGCCATCCGGGTGTGCCCGACTCCCTGCCAGCCCTGCGCCTTCTCCAGGCCCCAGCCGTCGGTCAACATGCGCGGATGTCCCACACCCTTGAGAACGGCGATGTCCGAACCGAATCCGGCGACGAGCGCCTGTGGGTACACCGACCGCACGGCGATCAGCAGATCCTCGGAGGCCGCACCCGCCGACAGCAGGTAACCGTCCTGGACCGCCACGCCGTCGACGCTGCGGCCGAGGGCCGTGGCGACCGAGGACGTCACCTGGGCGACGTCGGCGGTCTCACCGGTTCCCAGGTCGACCACGGACACGCATCCCTGACCGGGCGGCGACCAGGTCGGGTCGCCGTAGACGGCGACGCCGGCGGAGTCACTGCCGCGGTCGCCCATCTCGCACAGCATCCCGGTGAGCAGTTCCCCGAGTCGGGGGTAGAGCTCCGGCGTCCGCAGGTGCAACCCGATGATCCCACACATGCCTTGTCTCCCTTCGTATCCGGCTCAGAATGCCGTCAGGTAGTTGTCGATCTCCCACGGGCTGACTGCGCTGTGGTAGGCGAAGAACTCCTCGCGCTTGACGTTCGCGAAGTAGCCTGCGACACCCTCGCCCGCAGCGTCGAGCACGCCGGTCACCACCGGATCACCTTCGAAGTCCTCGACCGCGTGCAACAGCGTGGGCGGCAACGCCCGCGTGCTGACGCCGCCGCCGACCGGCCCGGGGTCGGTGCTGCGCTTGATGCCGTCCAGTCCGGCGCCCAGTGCCGTGGCGATCGCCAGATACGGATTGGCGGATCCATCTCCGCCGCGCATCTCGATGCGGTCGGAGTCGGGCACCCGGATGTAGTGGGTGCGATCGTTGCCGCCGTACGTGGGCAGCCTCGGCGCCCAGGAGGCGCCCGAGGCGGTGGAGATGGCCCCGGTTCTCTTGTAGGAGTTGACCGTTGGTGCGACGACGGCCTGCAGCGCGCAGGCGTGTTCGAGGATCCCGCCGATGAACCCGTAGGCCGTCTCGGACAGGCCGAGGCCCCGGCCGTCCGCATCCACGGGGAAGACGGGCGTTCCGCCACTGGTGAGCGACAGGTGCAGGTGCAGGCCGCTGCCCGTCTTGTCGGCGAACGGCTTCGGCATGAAGGTAGCCACCATGCCGCGCTCGGCCGCGATCATCGACAGCAGGTAACGCAGCGTGATCACTCGGTCGGCGGTGGTCAGTGCCTCGGCGAACTTGAAGTTCTGCTCGAACTGGCCGTTGCCGTCCTCGTGATCGTTGGCGTAGTTCGACCAGCCCAGTTGGTTCATCGCCGCCGACACGGCCGTGAGGTGGTCGTACATCCGGGTGACGCCGCGGGCGTCGTAACACGGTTGGGCGGCGGTGTCGGCCGGATCGGCGACCGTCACGGCGCCGTCGCCGTCGCGGCGCAACAGGAAGTACTCCACCTCGGCGCCGACCCACGGCTCGAATCCCGCGTCGGCGCACCGTTCGATCAGCGCCTTGAGGATGATGCGCGGCGCATACGGCCACGGCCGGCCGCTGACTTGCGGGTCGCAGTGCACGATGGCCAGACCGTCCTTGATGAACGGGATCGGTGTGAACGACGCCGGGTCCGGGATGGCCATCAGGTCGGGGTCTTTGGGTTCCTGCCCCATCGCGCCGACAGCGTATCCGGCGAAGCCGACGCCCTCGGTGGCGAGCAGGTCGACCGCCTCGACCGGGACCAGCTTGGCGCAGGGTTTCCCGCGCAGGTCGACGAACAACGCGAGGATGAACGTGGTTCCGGACTCTTCGGCCAAGGTGGCGAGGTCGGTTGGCGTGGCATTCACCGGGGTATCACCTCTGTCTCTTATCGGGAATCAAAGTATCACGTAGTGAAACAGCGTGCAGCGCGAGGAATCTGCGGCCGTCGCCATCTACTGACACTCAGCGCTCGGTGTTACATCCACGGTCGTGCGTCGTTTCGGGGCGGTAACCAGGTTCGGCGGTACGGTGCACGCGTGTGCACCCGCGTGGTCTACCTCGGTACCGGTGAGCGAATCGTCACGGGACGGTCCATGGACTGGAACGTCGAGATCGGGACCAACCTGTGGGCCTTCCCGAGGGGGGTGCGTCGCACCGGTGAGGCCGGCCCCGACTCGGCGGTGTGGACGTCGAGGTACGGCAGCGTGGTGGCCAGCGGCTACGACATCTCCACGACCGACGGCGTGAACGAGGCGGGACTGGTCGCCAACCTGTTGTGGCTGGCGGAATCGGAGTATCCCCCCAACAGTGGGGATCGGCCCGCGATGTCGCTCGCGCTGTGGGCGCAGTACCTGCTCGACAACTTCGCCACGGTGGGCGAGGCCGTCACCGCGCTGACCGCGGCTCCGCTGCGCGTCGTCACGGCGGAGGTGCCCGGCCAGGAACGCCTCGCCACCGTGCATCTGGCGCTCTCGGACGCCGGCGGGGACAGCGCCATCATCGAGTACATCGACGGCGAGCAGGTGATCCACCACGGGCGCGAGCACCAGGTGATGACGAACTCGCCGATCTTCGCCAAGCAACTCGCCATCACCGAGTACTGGGACGAGATCGGTGGCACCGTCATGCTGCCGGGCACCAACCGCGCAGCGGACCGGTTCGTGCGTGCGTCGTTCTACATCGACGCCGTCCCCAAGACCGCCGACCCGCTGCTGGCGGCGGCCGCGGTGTTCAGCGTGATGCGCAACGTCTCGGTCCCGTACGGCATCACCACCCCCGACCAGCCGAACATCTCCTCGACCCGGTGGCGCACCGTCGTCGACCACGCGTCGCTGCGGTACTTCTTCGAATCGGCGTTGTCGCCCAACACTTTCTGGGTGGACCTGAAGAACCTGGACCTCTCCGAAGGGGCGCCCACCCTGCGGCTGAACCTCGGTGAGGGGGAGAAGACCGTCTACGCCGGCGACGCCAGCGCGCAGTTCGTGCCCGCCGAGCCGTTCAGGTTCCTCGCCGCGGGGTAGTCACAGGCGGGAGGCCAGCACGGTCACGCCGTCTCCGCTGAGCTCACCGAGGACTGCGGGCCGTCCGGCCATCGCCAGCAGCAGTGCCTCGCCAGGGCCGACCACCTCCGGTCCGGACCCGGTCGTCCAGTCGAGGTCGTCGGCGCGCAACCGCAGTCCCCTGATCCGCCACGGCACCCCCAGTCTCGGGTTGCCCCGCGTCAGCTGCAGGACGCGGTGCAGTCGGTCGGCGGGGACGGTGCGCGGCAGCCCGAGCGCACGCCGGATGTCCTGATGGTGGATGGTGCAGTCCACCAGGGCGATCATGCCGCCGAACCCCGCCGTCAGACCGTGCGGCTGCAGGTGTGCGCCGAGGAAGTCGACGAGTTGCTCCGGGCTCAGCGTGGAGTACTCGTCGACGCCGACCTGATTCGCGCGGACCACACGGCCTTTGGCGAATCTCTCGATCAGCCCGGCGACGCCGAGCTCCTCGTAGCTGATGACATGCGCCACAACGTCTTTGACGTTCCATTCGGAGCACAGCGTCGGTGCGCCCCACTGCTGCGGGCTCAGCGTGGCGAGGAACTCGGCGAACTCGGCGCGTTCTTGCCGGGCCATCGCCATCTGGGCGTCACTCATCAGCTGTCCGCATGGGCGATCAGGTCGGCGTAACGCTTCAGGTACAACGGCCAGCCGGCGTCCCCGCCGACACCTTCGGCGACCCCCTGCCAACCCGGTCCGTGTCGTTCGAGGTTGCGGTGCTCGAGTTCGACGCGGGTGCGGTCGTCGGTCTCGGCGACGAACCGCACCTCCACCTCGCTGGTCCGGGCGAGGTCGGACTCCACCTGCCAGGTGGGACCGATATCCCAGGTGAACACCACGCGCGACGGCGGCTCGACCACCAGCACCCGGGCCCACGCGCAGCGGCTGCCGTCGCTGCCGACGTCGTAGATGTGTCCACCCACCTCGGCCTCGAAGACCGTCTCGACGATCGGGACGGCGAGCAGATTGTGTTCGCGGGGCTTGAAGTCCCCGAACCGCGCGGTGAACACGGTGAACGCCCGCCCGACTGGGGCGTTCACCACGATCTGGTGCCGAATGGTGTCGCTCATGTGTCCTCCTCCATGGGTTCTGCCGGGTTCACCGGGTCCTCGACGGCCCGCTTGAAGCTCGCGAGTGCCTGCGTCCAGAAGCGGTCGAGGTCGGCGCGCATCGCACCGATGCCCGTGGGATCCAGGTGATAGACGCGGCGGGTCCCCTCGGCGCGATCGTTGACCAGCCCCGCGCACTTGAGCACCTTGAGGTGCTGGGAGACGGCGGGCCGGCTGACCGGGAGGTCGCGCGCCAGCTCGCCGACCGCGCACGGCGCGTGTGCCAGGCGCTCGACGATCGCGCGCCTGGTGCCGTCGGCCAGTGCGTGCCAGGGGTCGCCGGTCGCCATTTGGTAAGTAGTCACTAACGGTAAGTCTATACTTACGCTTACCGCCAGTTCAAGACGATCTCGCTCAGTGGCAGACGATCGCGCGGCCGGTGGTCCCGTTCGGCGATCTCCACGGCCACGTCGGAGTAGTCGCCGAGGCGTCCGACGGCGATCACCATCAGCGGGCGCAACTCCTCGGGGAGCCCGAACGCCTCGGCCGTCCCCTTCGGGTCGAAGCCGGCCATCGGGTGGGCGATCAGACCGCGCGAGACGGCCTCGATGGTGAGATTGGCCATGGCGGCGCCGGCATCGACGGCGGAGTACAGCCGCGTGCGCTCGTCCTCACCTTCGTCGGAACAGAGCACGATCAGCGCGCTGGCCGCCTTCGCGTAGCTGTTGCCGCGCCGCAGCTGCGCGGCGATCGTGGCGAAGTCGTCGTCGCCGCGGCGGCCGACGAGGAACCGCACCGGTTGACGGCGGCCCCAGGTGGCGGCCCAGCGCGCGGCCTCCAGGATCGCGGTCAGATCGTCGTCGGACAGTGGCGCGGCGGGGTCGAATGCGCGCGGGCTCCAGCGCGCCGCGATGTCGGGATGGATCGGGACCGAGGTGTCGGCGACCCGATCGGAGGGCGCGTCTGGCACAGCGAGAACGCTAGCGGAGGTGCCCGTCTGGCCGGTGCGGCGCCACCGCCGGGATAAACCAGATGCGCCCAGCCCTTATCCTTGGTGGGATCTCTCCCTGGTCCGGAATTGGTGCTGAAAGGTTTATCAGTGGCGCTCGTCGTACAGAAGTACGGCGGATCCTCGGTGTCCGACGCCGAGCGTATTCGTCGTGTGGCCGAGCGCATTGTCGAGACCAAGAAGGCGGGCAACGACGTCGTCGTGGTCGTCTCCGCGATGGGCGACAGCACCGATGAACTGCTCGACCTCGCCAAACAGGTGTGTCCGGCCCCGCCGGCCCGCGAGCTCGACATGCTGTTGACCGCGGGTGAGCGCATCTCCAACGCCCTCGTGGCGATGGCGATCGAGTCACTCGGCGCACAGGCGCGCTCGTTCACGGGATCACAGGCAGGCGTCATCACCACCGGGACGCACGGCAACGCCAAGATCATCGATGTCACCCCGGGCCGGTTGCGCCAGGCACTCGACGCCGGGCAGATCGTCCTGGTCGCAGGGTTCCAGGGAGTCAGCCAGGACACCAAGGACGTCACCACCCTGGGCCGCGGCGGGTCCGACACCACCGCCGTCGCGGTGGCGGCGGCGTTGAAGGCCGACGTGTGTGAGATCTACACCGACGTCGACGGCATCTTCACCGCGGATCCGCGCATCGTCCCCAACGCCCGTCGGCTCGACACCGTCTCCTTCGAGGAGATGCTGGAGATGGCGGCCGCCGGCGCCAAGGTGCTGATGCTGCGCTGCGTGGAGTACGCCCGCCGCTTCGACCTACCCATCCATGTGCGGTCGTCGTACACCGACAGGCCCGGCACGCTCGTCACAGGATCGATGGAGGACATCCCGATGGAAGACGCCATCCTCACCGGAGTTGCGCACGACCGAGGCGAGGCCAAGGTGACCGTCGTCGGGCTGCCCGACGTTCCCGGCTATGCCGCCCAGGTGTTCCGCGCGGTCGCCGACGCCGACGTGAACATCGACATGGTGCTGCAGAACATCTCGAAGGTCGAGGACGGCAAGACCGACATCACCTTCACCTGCTCGCGGGAGAGCGGTCCGGGGGCGGTGGAGAAGCTGACGTCGCTGCAGGACGCGATCGGTTTCACCCGGGTGCTCTACGACGACCACATCGGCAAGGTGTCGTTGATCGGCGCAGGTATGCGCAGTCATCCGGGCGTCACCGCGACCTTCTGCGAGGCGCTGGCCAAGGCCGGCATCAACATCGACCTGATATCCACCTCGGAGATCCGGATCTCGGTGCTGATCAAGGACACCGAGCTCGACCGGGCCGTGGCGGCGCTGCACGAGGCCTTCGGACTCGGCGGCGACGAGGAAGCGGTCGTGTACGCGGGAACGGGGCGCTAGTTCATGGCCGGGCGAGTGAAGCGACGGGAAGAATAAATGGTGCGAATCGGTGTGGTCGGGGCGACCGGACAGGTCGGCCAGGTGATGCGGAAGCTGTTGGAGGAGAGGGACTTTCCCGCGACCGAGGTGCGGTTCTTCGCCTCCGCGCGGTCGGCGGGCCGCAAGCTGGAGTTCCGTGGCCAGGAGATCGAGGTCGAGGACTCCGAGATCGCCGACCCGTCGGGGCTGGACATCGCGCTGTTCTCCGCCGGCGCCGCGATGTCGCGGGTGCAGGCGCCGCGGTTCGCGGCCGCAGGCGCTGTGGTGGTGGACAATTCGTCGGCGTGGCGCAAGGACCCCGATGTGCCGCTGGTGGTGTCGGAGGTCAACTTCGAAAGAGATGTCGGATCCGCCGCTCGGTCTCTTCCGAAAGGCATCATCGCGAACCCGAACTGCACGACCATGGCCGCGATGCCGGTCCTCAAGCCGCTGCACGACGCGGCAGGGCTCACCCGGCTGATCGTGTCGAGCTACCAAGCGGTTTCGGGCAGCGGTCTCGCCGGCGTCGAGGAACTCGCATCGCAGGCGCGGGCTGTCATCGACGGTGCCGAGCAACTGGTGCACGACGGTTCGGCGCTGTCCTTTCCGGCACCGGTCAAGTACGTGGCACCCATTGCCTTCAACGTCGTTCCGCTGGCCGGTGCGCTGGTCGACGACGGCTCCGGGGAGACCGACGAGGACCAGAAGCTGCGCAACGAGAGTCGCAAGATCCTCGGCATCCCGGACCTGGCCGTCTCCGGCACGTGCGTGCGGGTTCCGGTGTTCACCGGGCACTCGTTGTCGATCAACGCCGAGTTCTCCCAGCCGTTGTCGGTCGAGGAGGCCACCGAGATCCTGGCTTCCGCGCCCGGCGTGAAGCTGGTCGATGTGCCGACCCCGCTGGCCGCCGCGGGCCGGGACGACTCGCTCGTCGGCAGGATCCGCCAGGACCCGGGTGTCGGAGACGGTCGCGGGCTGGCGCTGTTCGTGTCCGGGGACAACCTGCGAAAAGGTGCGGCGCTGAACACCATTCAGATCGCAGAGCTGCTGGCCGCAAGTCTCTAACTCTCAAGCATGCTGCGCCGAAATGGCATTCCAGCAGGTCTGCTCTCGGCCTTTCTCTGCTGGAATGCCGTTTCGGCGGCGCAGGCCACCCCTGCCGACCTGCCGCCGCTGCAACCCGGCCAGGTGATTCGGATCGGGCCTGCCGCGGGAACGGGCACGCCGACGGGGGATTACGGCATCGGCGCGACGGACCTGTGCGAGTTCATGAGGTTCCCGCAACAGACCCTGCAGATATGCGGCGACAGCTTCCGGGGTCAGGGCGTCGGCTTCGGCGGGTGGTTCTCACCGATCGCGCTGCACGTCGAGGACGACTCCCTCGAAGACCCGGCCGGGATCCGCTATGACGGCGTGACCGGCGTGGACACCCCGCTGCTGGCCGACCCCACCCCGGCCGGGGCGTCGCAACTGCCCGCAGGCGTCATCGAGGTCAACCGCGAGAACTACCTGATGGTCACGACCACCAAGGACCTCCGGCCTCAATCCTCTCGCCTGGTGAAAGCCGTTCCAAGACAGGGAAACTGGGCGACAGTGCCGGGATCGGAACGTGACGCCGGGTATGCAGGAGGCCGGCAGTCGCAGATCATCGGCTACTACGACCCGATCCCGACGGCCGAGTCCGAGGGCGGCTGGATCTACATCGTGGCGAACAACTTCGACCGCAGCGGACCGGTGGTGCTGTACCGGGCGACGCGGGAGTCCGTCACCGAGCGCGACCTGTGGCAGGGCTGGTCGGACGCCAACGGCTGGGGGCACGAGCCGACACCGTTGTGGGGGGACTGGGTGGGGGAGATGAGCGTGCGCCAGATCGACGGCAGGACCGTCCTGTCGTACTTCAACGTCAGCACCGGCAACATGGAGATGCGGGTCGCCGACGGACCGACCGGTCTGGGCACCGCACCCGTCACGACGGTCGTCGTCGCCTCGGACTGGCCGGATCCGGTCGAGCACCTGCCGCCGCCCGAGATCAACCGACTTGCTCAGCCGTACGGCGGTTACATCTCGCCGGGTTCCACGTTGGACGCGGTGCGGGTGTTCGTGAGCCAGTGGAACACCACACCGCGCGGCGGGAGCCCGTATCGGGTCATCCAGTTCGCGGTCAACCCGATCCAGCGGTGAATGCGGGCCCTCACGCATTCTCCTCCGCCGGCGTGCGGTGCCCGTTACTGTGGGAGGGCAGTTCAGGGGACGCTGGGAGGGGCCGATGGGGGTCTACCGGACCGTGGTGGTCGGGACCGACGGGTCGGAATCGTCGTTCCGTGCGGTCGAACGCGCGGGTGCGATCGCCGCGGACTCGAATGCGACGCTGATCATCGCGTCTGGCTACTTCCCCCACCCAGACGACACGCGCGCGGAGGACACCCTCCGCGAGGAGGCCTACAAGGTGCACGGCAATGCGCCGATCTATGCGGTCCTACGTGAGGCCCGCGACCGCGCGAAGGCTGTCGGGGCCAAGAAAATCGAGGAACGGGCCCTCGAGGATGCCCCGGTGCACGCGCTCGTCGACCTCGCCGACAAAGTCGACGCCGATCTGCTGGTCGTCGGAAACGTCGGTCTGAACGCGCGGTCGGCGATGCTGGGACGGGTGTTCTCGGTGCCGGGAAACATTGCCAGCAAGGCCGCATGCGACGTGCTGGTCGTGCACACCTCCGGCTGACGGCCTGCCCTGGTCGCCGCCGCGCGGTCAGACCCGGACCTCCTCGGCGTGCACGGCCAGCCAATCGCGGAACGACTGCAACTCCGGATTGACCTCGCGCACGGCTGCCAGGTCCCGCGCCGGCGAATGCGGCCGGCGTCCGCGAACTCTTCGTCGACGTCCTCGGTCCCGAGCGCCTGACCGTCCTGAAGCGGGCGTCGCGCGGTGTCCTCATAGCCGATTCACAGCTGGCGCCTAACCGCCACTGGGTATCGCGGCGCACGATCGAGCCCATGAGCGATCCAACGCCACCGCCAGAAACCTCAGAACCCGCGACCGGTCCGGTGATGACGCCACCGCCGGCACCCGCCACCGCGGCCGACCCCGCGACCCCGCCGCCGGTCTACGTCCAGGAATCCAATCGGTTGAACAAGGTCGCCGCGTGGGTCGGCATCGTCGCCGGGTCGGTGATCGTCGTCGCGGTGATCTTCGGCACCGGGTTCTTCGTCGGCAAGGAGGTCGGTGAGGGATCGCGCGGCCACGACCGGGGCAACCACATGATGCTGCGCCCGGGGATGCCCATGTTCCCGATGGCCCCGCGCGGGGACTTCGAGCGCGGACCGGGGTTCCCGGGGCCGTTCGGCCCCGGCGGCCCGATGATCGAGATGCCGCGCTCCCCTGGCGGCCAGGGCGGTTCGGGTGGCTCGGAGACCACCACCGCCCCGCCGCGCCCCTGATCGCGCTGCCGGGGTATTGAGCGTCGCTCTGGTTGAGGACCGTCGAGGTGTTTGGCGTCGTTGGCGGTGAGGATGCACTGGGGTGGACTCGCGGCGGCGGCCGGTGGCGTCAGGGTGCGGAGGGCCTGGATAGGGTCCGGG
>Ga0209347_1000948_pt1 | contig 57191 bp, 55 predicted proteins | sample AutmiccommuBRH23_FD_187382 | JGI IMG/M metagenome (GOLD analysis project Ga0209347, IMG submission 187382) | Deep subsurface microbial communities from Mt. Terri, Switzerland - Autotrophic microbial communities BRH/23 (SPAdes) (version 2) | ecosystem: Environmental > Aquatic > Deep subsurface >... | reverse complement strand
AAAAACTGATACGTAAACAGTATAACTACATAAAAAAAATTGCCCGAGAAGGATTTTATTAAAAAACAGCTCCACTTCAAACAGTGGGGCTGTTTTTATTCCACACGGTATGTGTTCCACCGCTTACAAAAGTTTGTTTGAAAACAGTGTGTATGATATAGTAATTTGAAAGAAATGGGTTGTCAGGAATTGTAGTAGAGCGGGTGCAAGAGAAATGAGTGTTTTATTTTGCCGGGATTGTGGCGTTGATATATCAGGTGAACCACTTTTTCGGGGGATCAGTTTTGCTTTAGAAAGTGGAGAGAAGGCTGCCCTGGTCGGTCCGAATGGAGCGGGTAAAACAACCCTGATCCGGGCCAGTTTAGGGGATGTGCGCTTAGAAAGTGGAGAGGTCCAAATTTTGGGCTCCTACGGGTACCTACCACAAACTCCTATTGTCGAGGATGAAGGGAACGTCTTTGAGTGTGTGATCCAGGAACGAGCGGATTTATTACAAATGCAGGAACAACTGCGTGAGTTAGAAGATAAGATGGGCTCTACTTCTAGTGAGAAAGTCATGGAGCAATATTCGGCCTTGACTGAATCATTTGAACGCCAAGGTGGCTATGCATTAGAAGCCTTAGTCCGAAGAATCCTAGCTGGATTAGGACTTGAAGCGGAGATCAATTCTCAGGTTGCTAAGTTGAGCGGAGGACAGAAGACTCGGCTGGCCTTATCCAAGCTTTTGCTTCGAGCGCCCGAACTCTTGATTTTGGATGAGCCGACTAACCACTTGGATATCTCTGCCATGGAGTGGCTCGAGGGGTATTTGCGAGATTATCCAGGTGCTCTGCTGATTGTCTCTCACGATCGGTACTTCTTAGATCGCACAGTGTCACGAGTTTTCTGTCTAGAAAACGGCGGGTTGAGAGGGTATACCGGAAACTATTCTGAATACGAATTATTGAGAGTATTAGAAGCCAAAACATTAGGTCGGGAAGCCGAGCGTTTAGCGAATAAAATTGCTAAACTTGAGGAGTATGTTCGCAGAAATAAGGCGGGAGTCAATTCCAAGCAGGCGCGTGGACGCGAAAACCAGCTCCAAAAGCTCAAACCGATTCAGGTAAACAAGGTGGACCACGGACTTTCAATTTCACTGGGAAGTGGAGGCCGAAGCGGGGATCGAGTTCTTTTAATTGAAGATCTTTCGGTTACTTTTGGTTCTCGAACTCTTTTTTCGAACGTGAAATTAGATTTGAGACGGGGAGATAGAGTAGCTTTACTGGGCAAAAACGGAATTGGAAAAACAACGATTCTTAAAGCGATTCTCCAACAGGCTCCTTTTAAGGGAAGTATCCGGTTGGGAGCCAACGTAAAGATTGCCTATTACTCACAAGAACATGAGAATCTGGGTACTTCTGGAACGGTGATAGATGAGATCAGGGACTTTTCGAAGTTAAAGGACCCGGAAATCCGAAACATATTGGCTCGATATGGATTCAGAAAAGATGACGTCTTTAAACTGATTTCTGTGCTGAGCGGGGGAGAAAAGAGTCGTTTAGCTTTATGTAAACTTTTTCTAGAGCAAGGAAACTTGCTTTTACTCGATGAACCTACGAATCACTTGGATGCTGAAACTCGTGGAGTGCTGGAAGAAGCTCTTCAGGAATATAATGGGACTGTGCTCGTGGTTTCCCATGATCGCTACTTTTTAGATAAAGTCGTGAATAAGATTGCGGAACTCACAATTCAAGGGCTGTTGCTTTTTGAGGGAGATTATACCGGGTTCAAGGAATATAAACAACAAGAGGAAATGATGGTCTCTCCCATCGAACAAACTGTCAAGCCGAGTAGCAAAGATCAACAAGAAAGCCGCAATCTGGCACGAGAAAAAAAGAGGATGAAGCAACTCGAACTGGAAATAGAAGAGTTGGAACAGGCCCTTCAGACGTTAGAAGCGGAACTCACCATGGCGAATACAAATTATGAATTGGCTATGAAACTTCATGAAGAATGTGAAAATACTAAACAACGTAGAGATAGTGCTTTAGAAGAATGGATTGCTGGAAATGATTGATTTCACCAAATAGCGATTGAATCCATATATTATCCTGAAGTCGCAAGATGGAGGGATACATATTATGGGGGTAGCTATGCTTATGGCAGTGGCTTTAAGTTTGGATGGATTTGGGGTCGGATTGGCGTATGGGTTACGTCGTATTCGCATACCTTTCAATTCGCTGATTGCTATTGCAATATGTACAGTTTTGGCAATGGGGATATCTATGCTCTTTGGAGGATGGGTAACGCTATGGCTTGAGTTAATTCCGGCACGTTTACTAGGCGCTTCAATATTGCTGGCCTTGGGGATTTTTCAATTAGGGAAAGCGGTCTGGAACCGTAAAGGGGAAGCCTTTCCAGAAGCGGTACCGGCGATGGCTATGGTCCAGCCCAATCTCGTTTTGGAGCCGGTGTTCCGATTTCAATTGCGCTTTTTTGGGTTAGTAATTCAGGTGCTTAAGACGCCAGATATTGCGGATGTCGATGGTTCAGGTATAATTAGCCTGCGAGAAAGTTTCTTGCTGGGGTGTGCTCTGGCAGTAGATGCTTTTGCTAGTGGAATAGGAGCTGCGATGGCGGGAATGACTTTTTCGGTTATTGGGATTGTAGCTTTGACCCAAATAATGATGCTGCGTTTAGGGCAACAAATGGCTGGTAAGATACCAGTAAATTGGACAGATAAAGCGGAATATTTGCCGGGTGCTGTTTTAATTATAATTGGACTGGGAAAATTGATCTGAGGTGATAAATTGTTGAACATTGGATTGACGGGTGGAATCGGAAGTGGTAAATCCACAGTAGCCCAATGGTTTATAAAGCAAGGGGTTCCAGTGTTAGATGCCGACAAAACAGTTCACCATTTGTTGCAATCAGACCTAATAAGCATTACAAAACTGATCGAAGAATTTGGCACAGAAATACTAGATGAAAAAGGACAAATTGATCGTTCCAGATTAGGAAAACGAGTTTTCAGGGATGATGATGCACGAAAGCGCCTAGAGCGCATCGTGCACCCTCGCGTTGTTGATTGCCTGAATGAAGAGAAAGAAGTTCTAAGAGATGCCGGAGCTGAAGTTTGCGTGTGGGATGTGCCTTTACTTTTCGAAGCGGGTTTGGATAAGTTTGTTGATGAAGTTTGGGTTGTGTGGATACCACGGGACCTACAAATTTCTCGTGTTCTTGCGCGGGACAAGCTGAGTCTTGGCGAGGTTGAAGCCCGTATAGCTGCCCAGGGATCATTGGATGAAAAGCGTCAGAGAGCGGATGTTATAATCGACAATTCTTGGAACGAGAGTCAAACGGAAAGGCAGCTCGAAGATGTGTGGAATAAATTACAACAAAGGGCAAAGATTATTCACTCATAATATCCGATGCCCTGAAAATAGACTAAAGAAAAGTACCTTTCCTGAGAAGAGGAGATGGGATGGCTAAAAAGAAATCAAAGCGTTGGACGATTGGCCAAAAGATTAGTGTCATGATTGTTTTATCCATCCTAGTGGGGTATAGTATATTGCAAATATCAAATTTGCAGAAGATTATTTATCCGTACCCACATCGGACCATCATCGAAAAATATGCTGCCCAGTACGGGGTTGATCCCTTATTTGTGCTCGCCGTAATCCGAGAAGAAAGCAAGTTTCTTCCCCAATCTGAATCCCATAAGGGTGCTAAAGGATTAATGCAGCTAATGCCCAGTACAGCACAATCGATTGCCGAAAGCATAGGAGATAAAGCTTATAGTGATAAGGATATACTGAATCCTGAGAAGAATATTCAATATGGAACATGGTATATTGCTAGTCTCCAAAAATTGTTCTCTAATAATCAAACCTTAGTGATCGCAGCCTATAACGGCGGAAGAGGACATGTGCAGGAGTGGATTAAATCAGGACAAATTGACCCCGAAAATCTTCGTCAGCAAGATATTCCCTTTAAGGAAACGCGGGATTATGTAGGTCGTGTCTTAAATAGTTATCAGAAATATATTAAACTTTACCGTAGATAACAACATGCGAACAGATACATAGAGGTGTTTCTATTGAACCAGAATATGACAATTTAAATTTTTTAAGATTTAAAATATGAAAGGAATGTATGCCTTTTGAAAGAGGTCAATCCCGAGGAAGTTCAAAAAATTCTGACCAGGTTAAAAACCGTGCGTGGCCATATAGCGGGAGTTGAACGCATGATAGAAGAAGAGAAGAGTTGTGAAGAGATTTTATTGCAACTCGTAGCCATCCGTTCTGCTGTGCATAAAACTTCTGTTATAATTGCGCAACGTTATGCAAGTTCCTGTCTACTTGAGGCAATTGACTCGGGGGAGGATCGACAAGAGGTTTTGAACAACGCGATTGAAACCCTTATGAAACTTAATCAATAACTTAGACCTTGACCGTCATCCTTTCTTGCGGGGTGACGGTTGGTTTTTGTATGGATTTGATCGCCTTCAGGATAAGAATAAAAATGGGTGATATAATTATTTGGAAATTTAACGGATAATTTCGTATATTTGCCTAAGATTTAATTGCTTTATGTAGTGACTTTAGATATACTTGATTTGAGCATATGCCCAAAAGGAGCTGATTTAATGCCAAGGCGACGTTGTTGTGGCCTAATTGATGATGCAATAGTTTGCCAAACTTTTATTCCTCTTGGACAATCCTGTTTGGAAGAGATAATTATCAAGTTAGAGGAATTAGAGGCCATTCGTCTTAAAGACAAAGTGGGATTGGATCAAGCTGAGTGTGCAGCGTCTATGGGGGTTTCCAGAGCTACGTTTCAGCGAATTTTAGGTGCCGCTAGGTCAAAGATTGCTTCTGCATTGGTAGAAGGACGACCTATAATCATTCGAGGTGGTCACTATTTGATGAAAAGTCGAGTGTTCGAGTGCGTTGGATGCGGACATGTCTGGGAAGTTGAACCGTGCGCAACAGGGGGTAAACACGGATATGAAATCGTTTGTCCAAAGTGTGGGAGTATGAAAAAGATGAAACATGGCAACGGGAGTAAACATGCCTGTAGTAGTCGGCATCACGATGGGCAAAGCAAGGGTGGTTGTTGTGGAGGACACTCCTAACGTTATTATGCACCATGGTAAATGAAAAGGGGGATTATAATTGCGTATAGCAATTCCTACTCTGGGACGCGACCTAGATAAGTTGATGTGTGAGCGATTTGGCTGTAGCCCATACTTCCTTTTTTGTGACTCTGAAGATCCACAAGGTACCGCGGAGTATAGAGATAATCCTTCTTTAATAGGAACCGATGGTGCAGGTATTGTTGTTGCCGAATACATGGCTAATAAAAACGTTGAAATAATCATAGCCTGTAAATTAGGTCAAAATGCACTGAAGGTAGTCCGAGCCATGAAGATACCGACCTATTCAGCTCCCGAACCCATGACCCTTAGGGAGGCAATTGAGGCCTGGAAAAAGGGTAGTTTACTTCTGTTAAACTAAGCTGAAGTATTGAAAATTGACGAAGAACCGATGTTAAGCGTTCGTCTTAGGCTGGCGTTACGTGCTATGAGAGACGTAATTTTATGATTTGGAGGGTTCATTATGACAAAGAAAATAGCAATTCCAACAAATGGTGAGGAATTAGATCCACATTTTGGGCGAGCAGCAGGTTTTACAGTATTTGAAATTGCGGGAAATGAAGCTCGTTTTGTAGAGTTTCTAAGTTCGACAGGCCTTCAGCATCAGCATGAAGGGCTTGCCAATATGTTCAAAAATAAAGGTGTTGAAGTACTTGTTTGCGGTGGTATCGGTGGGGGCATGATTAATGGTCTTAATGCTATAGGGCTTGAAGTTGTTTCAGGTGCTTCTGGAAACGTGGTCGATGTAGCAAATCGGTATGCCTTAGGAAAAATCGTCAGTACGGGTTCTGTTTGCTCGCACGATCACGAGCATGATCACGGTCACCACTAAGTAGAAAGCTAAACAATTATTGACAAAGTCTGGCCCTAAGTAGTGACAAATGAATATGATTTACTATTGTATTAGATCTATTGTTTAAGAAGCACCTAAAATGGACAAACCTTGACAAATAATGAATTTGGGGAGTAAGATAAATTTTGGTTACTCATCCATGCAAGGGTTAAAATTATAATTTTAGAATGGGAGGCAGTAAGGTGAGCGAGTCATGTAATAGCTGTGATGCAGCTGGTTCATGTAACACAGAAAGTTGTTCCAGTGCGCCTCAATTAACTAAGGCACAGAAAGTCAGTAACGTAAAGAAAGTAATTGCTGTCATGAGTGGTAAGGGTGGGGTCGGTAAATCTTCCGTAACCGGCATGTTAGCTGTAAGTCTCATGCGCCAAGGATTCAAAGTAGGTATATTAGACTCGGACATAACTGGCCCAAGTATTCCTAAAATCTTTGGAATTACGGAAAGGGCGGGAGCAAGCCAAGGCGGTATCATTGCACCGACGAGTCGCGGTGGAATTAAAGTCATGTCTCTTAATCTTATGATTGAAAACGAAGATGATCCCGTGATCTTACGTGGACCACTGATCACTCAAGTCGTGAATCAGTTTTGGAAGGATGTCATCTGGGGCGAACTGGATTATCTATTAATTGATATGCCTCCTGGTACTGGGGATGTACCCATCACGATATTCCAATCTTTACCGATCAATGGCGTTGTGATGGTAACAAGTCCTCAGGCTTTGGCAAACATGGTGGTGCGCAAAGCGATCAAAATGGTGCGAAACTATGAGCCGCCTATTTATGGATTGATTGAAAATATGGCATATGTGCAATGTCCTGATTGCAGTAAGAAGATAGAAATTTTCGGGAAACCAAAAGGGGAGGAAGAAGCGAAGCGTAGTTCTATTCCTTTCTTAGGGACACTTCCCCTTGATCCAGTTTTGGCCACCTTATCAGACTCAGGTAAAATTGAAGATTATCAGTCTTCTGACTTTGATCAGATTGCGAGTAATTTAGCGGAAGAGATTAAAATGAATAGAGACAAGAACTTAGCATAATTACTTTTAAACAGTATTTTATCCAATCGTAAGACTCCCACTTCTACAAGTGGGAGTGGTACCCCCGGCTCCGCTTCGGTGGGGGTAGAGTCCCCCACCGAAGACTCGATGTTCAACTTTAGTTGAACGAGTTCACTATTCAGTTTTTAAGCCCTCCACTTCTATGAAGTGGGGCTGGGTTATTCGTGAACTTCAGGTGGGAGGAAGAGACCTCATCTGAAGCCTCGATGTTCAGGTTGGCTGAACGAATTCACTCTTAAGGGTTGTAGCAAGTTTAAAACACCATTTTAGTTATTTATTTCAGAAGAATAGGGACGTAACGAAACTCAGTTTTCGCTACGTCCTATTATTGTTTTGGAAAGGATAATATTAGTATTTACTAAGCTCAATTGAGCTTTCAAATCTGCGATGATTCCTTTAAAGTTTGTGAGTTTTTAGCTGAAGGAGACAAAAGTTTGTAAATCATATTAGACCAAGATTTGTATCTGAGGGAGGGTTTCGTATAGGAAATGGGTTGGCTAAGATTATATTTGGAGAACCTTCTGTCTTAAGTGGAAGTACTCTTGTGGTATATGTATGGCATTATGTCGCTGTGCCAATGATAATAGATAGAGTTCAGAAGGGTTGACAAATAAGAGAGAGTCGAATATATTAAAGTTATAATACCGTACGGGGGTATATAGGGGGCTATGGATACTAATAGTAAGTCAACACGATCTGCTCCTCGTCGCTAAAGCTGAGCAAGTTACTAAGGCGAGAAACCGTGTGTTTTTCTTGATAGAGGAGTTGGAGATTTGAATGTTTTACGTACATTTCTTTCTACATAGATGCAATTTTTGAGATGCGATAATGTAGGAATTCAAGATTGTTAAGCAGTCGAAGTGAATAGTTGAAAGTATGTACTGTATTTATTTTGAATTTGAGGAGGATAAGCTATGAGTAAAAAGGTATTGATTATTGGTGGTGTGGCCGGTGGCGCATCTGCTGCCGCGAGACTGAGAAGGCTGGATGAAACTGCCGAGATCATAATGTTTGAAAGGGACGAGTACATCTCTTTTGCCAATTGCGGTTTGCCTTACTACATTGGGGAGACCATCAAAGAAAGAAAGCATCTATTAGTTCAGACTCCAACGAGTATGTATAATCGATTTAATATCGATGTAAGAATTAACAGCGAAGTGATCGGTCTAGACACTGGTAAAAAAGTAGCCACTGTCAAAAGTAAGATCAAAGGGATCTATGAAGAAATGTATGATTATGTTGTTTTATCCCCTGGTGCAAAAGCGATTAAACCACCAATCGAGGGTATTAATAATTCTAAAATCTTAACCCTAAGAAATATACCCGATACAGATCTAATCAAAGCTTATGTGGATAAAGAGGGTACAAAAAGTGCGGCTGTTATTGGCGGCGGCTTTGTAGGCATAGAAATGGCAGAGAACCTAAAACATCGTGGGATTGATGTTACTTTGGTCGAAGCAGCACCGCATATTCTGGCACCCTTCGACTCGGATGTTGTCGGAGCCATGGAAAAGGAATTATCTGACCATGGAGTGATGCTCATCTTAAATGATGGAGTAAAGGCCTTTAAAGATCAGGGAAGCGGTGTTGAAATAAGTCTTAATAGTGGTAAAACATTGATAGCAGATCTCGTGATCTTAGCCATAGGGGTCATCCCGGATACGGGCTTTCTTAAGGATAGTGGAATAAAACTGGGAGCTAAAGGGCATATCTTAGTAAATGAATATATGGAAACTAATACAGAAAATATCTATGCGGTCGGGGATGCTATCGAAGTCGTTGATTTGGTCAACAAGCATACTACAACCATTCCTCTTGCGGGACCTGCTAATAAACAAGGCAGAATCGCAGCTGATAATATAGCAGGGTTAAAGACTTCTTATAAGGGAACCCAAGGTACTTCGATTATCAAAGTCTTCGATCTAACGGCAGCAAGTACCGGCAACAATGAACGGACCCTAAAACGCCTTAATATCCCGTATAAAACGATTACTGTTCACTCAGAGTCACATGCATCGTATTATCCTGGAGGCTTCATGATGACCTTGAAGCTTATCTTCAATGAAGAAGGTAAAGTATTAGGAGCGCAAGGCATCGGCAGAGATGGAGTAGATAAGAGAATAGATGTTATTGCAACGGTCATCAGACTGGGTGGAACCGTCACAGATTTAACCGAGTTAGAGCTTTGCTACGCGCCACCTTATTCATCAGCTAAAGACCCCGTCAATATGGCGGGCTTTGTAGCGGAGAATGTCCTTGCAGGTAGAGTGGAAGTCATGTCGATCGAGCAATTCATGGAGTATGATCGAGAAAATACGATCTTATTGGATGTCCGTACAGAAAAAGAATACATTGGTGGTGGACATCTTGAGGGAGCGCTCAATATCCCAGTCGATAGACTGAGAGCAAGATTGGGAGAACTTGATATAACTAAAGAGATCTTGTTATACTGCCAAATTGGTCTAAGAGGATATGTAGCTTCAAGGATCTTGACGCAAAACGGGTACAACGTTATAAACCTTACCGGTGGTTACAAATCTTGCCTTATTTCGCCTTTAAATCTCTCTTGTGTTGCTCCTGTGGAGACGCCAGAAAAACAAATCGTTAATCCCAATACCCAGGTCGTGAAGTGAGACGTGGGAAAAGAGATTGGTGATTAAAGCAAAAGCCATAGTGATTGTGGGATGTGTGCTGTAATAATCTTAAGTTAAGAAAGGAATTATTCACGTGCAGAGCCTCCGAATTGGGGGCTTTTTTGCTAGACTAGCCATAATCAGAAAAGGTTGGAGGTTAACAATGATAATACGTGAAATGATTGCAGACGATATTCCTCAATTAGCACAGATATATAAGCAATTTTGGGATAAAGAATCTTGTGTAGAAATTATGTATGAAAAATTTCATAAGTATCATGATTATGGTTCATATATATTTCTTTGTGCTGCTGAAAACAATCAGCTAATAGGTTCTGTAATGGGAGTTATCTGTGGGGAGCTATATGGAGATTGCCAACCCTTTATGGTACTCGAGAATATGATCGTTGATAAAAAATTCAGGAATAATGGGGTTGGCAAAGCACTGATTTCTGAGCTTGAAAAGAAAGCAAGTGAAAAAAATTGCACTCAAATAATTCTTGTTACAGAAACCAATAGAATTAATGCGTGCAAATTTTATGAATCTGTAGGATATAATCCTGACACACATAAGGGATTCAAAAAGAAACTGAAATGAAAAATTGAGGACAGGAGGAACATACGATGAAATATGAGTGGAAAAAACAAGCCAAGGAACTTTATCAGCCAAATAATAAACCGGAACTTGTGACGGTACCCAATTTTAAGTTCTTTATGCTTGATGGAAAGGGTAATCCTAATTCTGAAGAGTTTTCTGAGGCTGTTGGAGTATTGTATTCTTTATCTTACTCAGTTAAAATGTTGCCTAAAAAAGATATCATTCCAGAGGGGTATTTTGATTTCACGGTATTTCCACTTGAAGGTATTTGGGATTTAGCAGAAGAGGCAAGAACTTTGGAAATATTGGATAAGAACAGTTTGATTTACACAATCATGATAAGACAACCTGATTTTGTAACTGATAAGTTGGCTCAGGAAGTCATTAATAGTGTCATGCTAAAAAAACCACACCCATTGCTTAATCAAGTGAGATTTGATCGTTTAGAAGAAGGACTTTGTGTTCAAATGTTACATTTAGGGGCTTATGATGACGAGCCAGAGAGTTTTTCAATTATGGAAGATTATTGTGATCAGAACAATCTAAGGCGGATAACAAAGATTCACAGAGAGATCTATCTTTCAGATGCCCGTAAAATTCAGCCGAAAAGGCTTAAAACCGTACTGCGTTTTAAGGTAGAATATAATAACTAAGATAACGTTAATTGTATTGATACATTATAGTTTCGCAAATAGTGTAGAAGAAGGAGACAAAATTGACATCGCTGATATCCCTAATAATGAGGGTAATACATACGCCCAGTCACTCTAAAGGATCGATTTCCCTCTATTTGGAAGCAGATAAGGCCTTGGTTTCAGGAGATGTCGTTCCGGTTCCTGGAGATATGCCCATATACCATGACCCGTTAGTTTTAATCGACTCGATCAAAAAGTTGATGGTTTTAATCAAACTAGTGTATTATTATCTTCTTGGGATGAACCGTGAACGGGAAGTTCAATCGGCAGCGTGATAATGGAAGGTATGGAATATTTTGAGCTACGCATCTGGCGGACTTAAGAACAAGGTAGGGCCAAATTATTGAGATTTAGAGTTACTAGCTTTAAGCAACTTTAGGATTAGTTTTTTTTCTTAATTCTTTCAAGTGAATGATTTCTATAATAGTTATATTACCAAACAATGCTAATAGTATTTTTAGATCTGAAATTTTACCTGATATACCCATTAATCCTCCTCCTGTCAAGAAAATTCCCAATATTCAACAAATTTTTTACTATTCTATTTATACGCTGGAAAATCCACTATTAAGGGGGTCAAATAACTTGTAAATTGTTCCAGGTGAAAGGGTAGTTTAGTTTAGTTTTTGATATGATATATAGAAAGGAGAATCATATGAATTTTGAGTACCAACTGAATAAAGAGGATTTAATTGATTTTAATGTTTTCCATATCACTTATTCTAAGTCGGCAAGGCGGTCGTTATTTTTACAACGGTATATTCTATCGTTATCCTTTTTAGTTTTACCTTTCTTTCTTAGGCAATTTACAAATATACCTTTAGTGTACTGGTTAGCCGTTTTCATACTTTTGTATGTGTATTGGGTTGCGTTTTACCCGAAACGTTTAAATAAGTTAGTTTCAAAAAAAATCTCAAAGATGCTTGCCGAAGGGAAAAACAATAGTGTTGTAGGAGCTCATAACTTGACGATATCTGAAGATGGAATTGTTGATAGAAGTGAACAAACTGAAGCAAAGACTCAATACAGTACAATAGAAAATATTGTTGAAGACAAGAAGCATATTTTTATATATGTAAGTGCAAATTCGGCACATATTATTCCTATTACAATATTTGAGAATGTAGATCAAAAGAACGAGTTTTTAGCTTTTTTACGTCAGAGGATTGGTCGGACAAACTAAATCATCTCGAAGGAGAAGAGTATATGAGATTATTTGTTGGGGTTGATTTGCCTGCAGAAATTAAACAAGTTCTACTTGAATTTCAGTCTGAACTAAGACTTCTTGGAGTCAATGGGTCCTTCAAATCACAAGATAATTTTCATATAACCTTAGAATTTTTAGGGGAATTAGATTACAATAAGATTCCTGAACTTATCGAAACACTGACGAAAGTAGTAAGCAACTATAAACCTTTTGAGATAAATATCGTTGGAATAGGAGCATTTCCCTCTTTTAAACAGCCTCATACCTTGTGGACAGCGGTAAATGGTAGTTTAACTGAACTGAATAAACTAAGAGATGATCTACATCGTGAACTCAAAAATAAGGGTTTTGTCTTGGATGAACGGCAATTTAAACCGCATATTACCCTGGCCTCTCGTCCCAAACTCGAAAATATTGATTTTTCCGTTTTTCATGCTAAGAGACTGGGTGAGTTTATGGTTACGGAAGTTGTTATATTTGAGAGCAGAACTATTGCTGGAAAAAGAGTCTATGCAGACTTGTATAAAGCTGGCTTTGAAACATCAGGATCATAATTGAACCAATATTGAATGTATTCCTCATAATTTCCTGCCATTTCTCGATAATAATTGCCCTGCATTTATTTCATTTATCGTTCCATCATCTAAGGCAACTTGGCCATTGATGATTGTATACTTAACCCCTTTGGCCATTGTAAATGGGTTTCTATAATCGATTTCTTCGTTGGAGGGAAAAGTATAATTATCGATATCTATGATGGTGATATCCGCTGCTTTCCCCTTGGCGAGCGTACCTCTATCACTCAATCTGAACTGTTGTGCTGGTAGAGAAGTAATCCTTCGGATAATCTCTTCTAATCTCACGTTTTTTTGTCTACATAAGTCAATAAATATTGGGAATGCACCGTTTCGAAATATTTCATACCAAGCATAAGGATCGTCGTCTTCCCCAGATACCCTATCTGACCCAACCATGACTAGCGGATTATGAGCGATATTATCCGCGTAAGGCGTTCCAGGAAAATCCTGCCTGTTAAGTCCACCCTGACAGAAGGTCAGTTTATGACGATCATTTGCTAATAGCTTGAGGATTAGTTCATCGACATCAATCTTGCTCTCGAAAGCAATTTCTTTCAAGGTTCGATCTTCTATGTAAGGATCATCTGTATTGATGACCAAGAGTTTCTCTTTAAATCTGATCTTTTTCAATAGTTTGCGTCTTACCTCAGAAGTCTGTATGTAATCTTGTGTAGTTAGATACTTAAATAACCTGTCCTTTCTTGTGAAATGTCCACTACTCTTAGGGATAGTATCGGCTGCTATTTCTAAGCCTCGTTCCCTGGAAGCTAGTATTTCATCAAAAGCATCAGGACAATTCGGCGTAAGATGAGACACCTGTACTCGTATGCCTGTTGCAACGCCAACTCTTATAGCTTCCTGAACGGCTTCCAGAGTACCGAGATAGTTTCTGATATGGGATGTATATATTCCATCGTATTTTTGGACTACCTTAGCAAGTTTTATGATTTCATCAGTGTCAGCATATTTGCTGGGGCTATAGGTCAGGCCTGTTGAGATTCCTAAGGCTCCCTGTTCCATTCCATTTTCGATTAGACGGACAATTTTGGTTTCCTCTTTAACGGTTGGTTTTCGATTTTTTGTATCTCCCATAACACTCCATCTTAAAGTGCCATGCCCTAAGAGGAATCCCATATTTAAGTTGGTCCCTTTGTTTTTGACAATGTCTATATAGCCTGAGAAATCTGTCCAAGCAGGCACGGCTCGCTTATTCCGTTCTTTTGTCTCAGTAGAAATAAGCCCTTTTTTAGCCATATACTCATAGATATTATCCGAAGAATAGGGAGTTATGGAATGCCCACAGTTCCCATTAACAGTTGTAGTAACTCCCTGGCGCAAAAACTCCTCAAACTTACCTCTCGTTAAAACAGTAAGCTCTTCATGCACATGAGGGTCAATAAAACCAGGACATACCATTAATCCAAAAGCATTAATGATTCTATCGGCTTGGCATTCAATTCTGGTAGAGATTTCAATAATCTTTCCTTCGGCTACAGCCAGATCACCATAGAATCCAGGGTTCCCTGTACCATCAATAATGAAACCATTCTTTATCCAGAGATTACATTTCATTAATTTCACCATCTTTTGTAAACAAAGTGACTGGGGCCATGAGTGTAAAGGAATCACAAAAAAATGCCACAGTGCATATAGGTTATTGTGAATATTGTACTGTTTAGAAATAAGAACCGTCAACTCCAAATAAACATGGAAGAGGAAATTGGAAGGGAAAATATTTAGAGGGTAATAAAAGAAAATAATCGTTTTCTGAGCTATATGTATTACTATAATTCGGGGAACACTACAAACAGATAGACTAATACAAGGAGGTATTATCCATGTCAGAAGACCTACAAACACTAAAAGATCACTATGAATTAGCGATTATTGGTTGTGGACCGGCGGGGATGTCAGCAGCTCTAAACGCAAAAATACGTAATCGTGATTTTGTATTACTGGGTTCCGAATTTTGTAGCCCTAAACTCTCGAAAGCTCCGCAAGTTGAGAATTGGCTGGGTTTCCCGGAAATAGGTGGGGAAGAATTGCTTGAACGCTTCCTAAACCATGTAAAGGAAAAGGAAATACCGATCACAAAGTTTAAAGTGACAACTATTTATCCAGGATCCCCTTACACTCTTGTGGGCAAGGATCAATCCTTTGAAGCGGATACTGTTATTATTGCAACAGGCGTATCAGTGGAAAAACTATTTCCAGGCGAATCTGAATTATTGGGTAGTGGGGTAGGATATTGCGCAACGTGTGATGGACCTTTATATAAAAATAAAGAAGTTGCCATCATTTCTTATAATCAGGAAGGGGAAGATGAAGCTAATTATATGGCCGATATCTGTTCTAAAGTCTACTATATTCCCTATTATAGTGACATATCGAAGCTCGACCCACGAGTTGAGGTCAAAAAGGAAAAGGTTGAGAAAATCGTTGGTGACCGTACTGTGGAACAACTTGACCTCGGAGAGGAACAACTATTGGTAGAGGGTGTATTCATCTTGAGAGATACCTTACCCGCCGAGCAACTTGTGTCTGGCTTGGAAATGGAAGATGCCGCTATTAAGGTTAATCATAAACTGGAAACAAGTATGCCAGGTATATTTGCCGCTGGAGACTGTACTGGCCAACCCTATCAATTAATCAAAGCCGCAGGAGAAGGAGGAACCGCGGCTTTGCATGCTGTCAAATACTTAGATAACCTAAAATCACCGGGTCCGAATGTTGTATCCATTCACTGAATGACCAAAAGCTCGCTGTATGCTGACACTAATTCGGCAAACAGCGAGCTTTTTCATCACTGAGGTTTTTTGAAAATAGACCATATTGGCTTTCGTACAACATCTCCATCTCTTAATAAGTCCGTAGAGAAGTTGTCTTTGCGGTCAATACTGAGAATTTCTAAAGCTTTTTGAATTATTTTTGAAATTCCAAGAAGAAGGGGAGATTGCTCAGAATTTGTTGGTAAGGAAATCTCCTTATTTTTGAACTCGAGTGGTGTAATAATGAGTTCGGATAATTGTTGTTCCGAATTAGGCAAGTCTTCTTTAGTTAATTGCTCTTGGATTGCACCATCCATCTCTCTGTTTTTCTTAAATAGCCGAATAGAGTCAAAATTTTTCATCATTTAAACCTCTTCTCCCTTTCTAAGCAATGAGAAAAAACGATATTTCTATTAGGATATGTTGAACTACGTCCAATTGTTTATTCGAGTCAGAAGTATAACTTGTCGTTACATACTTTGAGGTAGGTTAATACGTGCGAAGACGGTGTCTTCGTCTGGAAGGTCCCTTCTCGCCATCCTGCAAGAAGGTCTAATTCGTGCGAAGACAGTGTCTGCAAGAAGAGTAATCCGTGCGAAAACAGTGTTTTCGTGGGCTATAGGGACACTCGGCCATCACGGTGCCTTGCCAATCCACACTGCAGGAGTATGCGTAATGAGTTGCAGTGTGGCGATAAGCTCGTTCCTTCGCCACGAAGTATCATTTTGGGTGTGTGGCTCGGCAATACTCATCCTACGCCGGAAAGTATCATTTTAGAGATTGCGGCTTCGGCGAAACCCTCCACCGGAGGCTTTCGTCACTGGAGAGTATCGTGCTTATCGTCTTGGCGGCGCTCTAATCTCGAACGTCCTGTTCAAGTCATGGCCAGCACATCAGTGCAACTAGTCTAAGGCTTATCACCGTTTGTCCACCTTTTCATATACTGCATAAAAGGACAAATGGAGGGTATTATTAATGAACAAAAAAAGCAAGGAATCATTAATGGCTCTTCCACAAGTTATTGGGGTTGGGCAGGGTTTCAAAGAAATTGGGGGAATCACGACAGCACAAAAAGCAATTCTAGTCTTAGTAAAAAGAAAATTACCTTTGGAGCAATTACAGAAGCATCAGCTTGTTCCAAAAACACTGAATGGAATAGTAACTGATGTTATTGAAGTCGGGAATATGGAGGCACACTCTGTTGGGAATCATACAGTTACTCTTCAAAGCTATACTACGCGTATGAGACCATCTGCTCCGGGTGTCAGTATCGGGCACTATCGCACTACAGCAGGAACCTTTGGGGCCGTTGTGTATGATAGAAAGACTGGACAGCCGCTCATGCTCTCTAATAATCATGTTCTAGCAAACTCCTCAAACGGAAGAGATATGAGGGCAAAAATAGGAGATTTAATCCTTCAACCAGGAGCTATTGATGGTGGACGTACCTCAGAAGATGCAATTGCTCGATTGAAAAAATATGTCGCTTTAAATGAGTACCCCAGAAAAAACAACGTAGACTGCGCTTTAGCGCAACCCATAAATAATGAACTTATTGTCCCGGAGATACTTGGAATTGGCATAGTTCAAGGTGCTATAACTGCTAAAATAGGTATTAATGTTAAAAAGACTGGACGGACGACAGGTCTGACCACAGGTAAAATCAGAGCAGTTAATGTAACCCTCAATGTAGGGTATGGCAGTGGTAGAACCTTGCGGTTTGAGAATCAGATTTTGACTACAAATATGTCTTCAGGGGGTGATAGTGGATCCTTAGTAATGGATGAAACTAATAAGGCTGTGGGCCTTTTGTTTGCAGGATCTAGTCAAGCAACACTCTTAAATCCAATTCAAAAGGTGTTAGATTTATTGAATGTCGAGTTATAGAGAACGGAAACAGTAAGATTATAAAGTGACTAAATAACTAGAAAACAATAGGAGGGCTTTCTTGCCCTCCTTAAATCATCCGTCCTTTAGATTCCATGTTGCATCGCCCACTGTACGCTAGCTATGGCCATAAAGAAAATTTAGCTAGCTAAACCTCCTGCGCCGGCGATTGCCTTTGGCGCACTAATGCATTGGCCATGACTCGAAAAGAACATTCGAGATTAGAGCATGCCATGCATGGGAGAGAAGAGAGCTTACCTGAAATATATACTTTTGAGAATACTAAGAAAGCCCACCTTTATAAGGGCGGGCTGAATGCATTATAACGCATACATTTAAAGGGTAAAAATGATAACTCCAACCAGGAAAAGGATGAAACCAACAATCGTGGTAACAGCGCCGGATGTTGGAGAACCAATGAGAAAAAGGCCAATTCCGGCAAAAAAAGCACCTATTAACATACCGATAACATTATTAGGGAAGGATTTAACGGAAACTTCTTCATCCGAAGTAACAACTAAATCTGACATTGAAAGTCCCCCTCTTTTTCATTATTAGTCCTACAGTGAAGAGCAAGTCCTAATACAGACTATGTGGAAGACGTACAAGTTGTTACCTAATAACTGTAGAAGTGGTTCCGGAGGTATCAATCTTAAGGACCATGGCTTGAACATTAATACCGTGCTTTTCCATCATTGCTATCATGCTCTGGGAAACCTCTAGCTTAGAGCTATTGGGAATGAGAGCTAAAAGCGTGGGACCGGAACCACTAAGAGCAGCACCATAGGCCCCAGTCTGGAGGGCAGCTTCTAGCGTTTCGAGTAAGCCAGGAATAAGCGCGGCGCGTTGAATCTGGTGAAGCGTGTCGCGCATTCCTTCTTTTAAGAGGGAGTACTCTTCACGAATAAAGGCTTCAGTAAGCAGAGAGACATGGGAAATATTAAAAACGGCATCCTTTCGATGAACTTGTGGAGGTAAGATTCCCCGCGCTTTTTTGGTGTTGAGGTGGGTATCAGGGATAATAATGGCCGCCTTTAGATTGGGAGATTGAGCCAAGACTCTTGGAAGTACACCTTTTTCTGTGGGCACAGATAATGTGACTCCCCCATATAATGCAGGGGTAACATTATCCGGATGTCCTTCTAATGCATTGGCTACCTGAAGTAACTCTAAATTTGAATACGGTGATCCAGCTAAAGTGTTGGCTGCTACAAGTCCACCGACAATGGCTGCGGAACTGCTTCCTAAGCCTCGAGCAGGGGGTATATAGTTTTCAAAGGTTAAATCGACGGTAGGAGTGGGGTAATGGATAAGATCCCAAAAATGACACATCGTTCGCCAGATAAGATTACTTTCATCCGCTGGGATGCCGTCGCTGTAAGACCCAGCCAAAGAAATCCGAAACGGTCGGTTAGTTTCTACTGTAATTGTGTTGTATAATTGAAGTGCCAGGCCTAAACAGTCAAATCCAGGTCCGAGATTGGCGGAGGTGGCTGGTATCCTAATGCGAATCATCATGTGCCTCCCTTTATAATTGGATATTTATACTTTCTGATCCTCATTTTCAAAGCGGATGACATTGTCAATACTAAGAACCTTGCTGTACGCTTTGACAGAATCCAGGGCTTCTTGAAGTGCCCCTTCACGGCAGGGATGAGTAAGGAGGACAATTTCTGCCTGATTTTCGCCACGTGGTTTTTGAATGATCGAAGCAAAACTAATGTTTGCTTCTGCAAAGAGCAAGGCTAGAGTCGCGAGGACACGAGGCTCGTCTTTTACAAGTAAACGTATATAAAAGGCAGTATGAAAATCTGAGGCAGCCTTTAGAGGTAGGTTAAGGTAACATGTACAATTGATGGAAGAGGTCGAGTTTGATTGGATGTTGCGAACAATACGCATAATATCGGATACAATCGCACTTCCAGTTGGAAGCGACCCCGCGCCCCGGCCGTAAAACATGGTTTCTCCAACAGCATCTCCTACCACATAAATTGCGTTGAAAACACCGCTTACGGAAGCAAGTGGATGGGTAAGTGGTAATATAGCCGGATGAACGCGAACTTCGATTCCTCCATCTTGATTTTTAGCAATGGCTAACAGTTTGATAGTGCAACCAAGCTCAGCAGCATAGGCCAGATCTTCACGTGTGATTTTTGAAATACCTTCTACAAAGACATCGTTGAGGGCAACCCGTGAATTAAAGGCGATGGAAGCTAGGATAGCAAGCTTACGCGCAGCATCTAGGCCGTCAACATCAGAAGAAGGGTCAGCTTCGGCATACCCTAATTGTTGTGCTTCAGCAAGGACTTCAGCATATTCCCGTCCCTGCTCGGCCATGGCAGTGAGAATGTAGTTGGTCGTTCCGTTAATAATCCCTAGCACGTCAGTAATGTGATTGGCGGCTAGAGACTCTTTTAGCGCCGCAATAATCGGAATTCCGCCTCCGACACTCGCTTCAAAGTAGAGATCCTTCCCTGCGGCATTAGCGGCGTCCAGAAGTTCATGACCGTGAAGTGCTATTAAATCCTTATTAGCGGTAACAACACTTTTTCCATGTTGCAAAGCTTCCAAGATAAAAGTACGAGCAGGTTCGATTCCTCCCATCACTTCTACGATAATATCGATTTCAGGGTCTTGAAGAATTTTATCTGGTTGATCTGTGAGGAGAAAGTCTCCACAAATATCTCGTTCTCTATCAAGATCACGGTCAAGGATTCCTTTGATTTTTAGCTCGCAATGGGTCCGTGTCTGAATATCCAGGGCATTCTGTTGTAATATGCGCACGACTCCAGTCCCTACAGTACCCAAGCCCAATATTCCTATTTGAATTGGCAAGTCAAGACAGCTCCTCTCTAAAAAAACAAATGTATCTGCATAGAGGACATTATACCGCGTTAGATCTAGCTTTGACAAGGGTATTCTTAAGGAATTTCGTAACATTTATAGGAAATAGGGTTGACACTGAGTAAGGTATTCTGTATCATATACACAAAGTTCTCAATAAAAATGTAATATAACAGAAAAGGCCTAGGGTTCCGAGGATACGCTCCCGTCCCCCAAAGATCCCGCCCAAAGTCCCGCCCCTAAAAGGGTTAGAGGTCAGCAGACCGGGGACAAGGTCCCGCCCCTAAAAGGGTTAGAGGTCGGCAGACCGGGGACAAGGTTCCGCCCCTAAAAGGGCTAGAGGTCAGCAGACCGGGGACTAAAAGGGCTAGAGGTCAGCAGACCGGGGACAAGGTCCCGCCCCTAAAAGGGCTAGAGGTCAGCAGACCGGGGAGAACCTGTCTGGTCCGAGCGGTACAGAATCCAAGCTGGATTTACACCGTGGGTAGAAAAAACCCAAGCGGAAAGTTCCACGTTGCTAGGAGGGGACATCGCTTAGGGTTTTTATTTGTTCGCGATTTTAAGGAGGGCAGATTAAATGGGACTAGTTATTTACTTGAATGGTATATTTGATCCTGAAGAAGATGCAAAGTTGTCGGTATTTAATCATGGTTTTTTGTATGGAGACGGCATTTTCGAAGGAATTCGCGCGTACCATGGTTGAGTATTTAAATTAGAAGAACACTTGAAACGCCTCTATGGATTTATTTACTCGTCATGATTTGTATATAGCTAATGCGTGTTTTCTCACCGGAACCGCAGCTGAATTGATCCCGGTTATAAAAGTAGACGGTCTTGAGATTGGGGATAGAGTTCCCGGTCCAGGGTTTAAACAACTTCTGGAGGCATTTAGGGCTCTTACCCATGTCAACGGTCCTGAAATTTACACCACGTAGAACAAAAAGCATAAGGGAGGGAAACGATGTATGAGTGAAGTGAAAACAGGATTAAAAGGGGCAACTGTCTTATTAAATGCTTTACAACAAGAAGGGGTTGACGTTATTTTTGGTTACCCAGGCGGGGTGTTGCTTCCATTATATGACGCCCTATTGGATAGTCCAATACGACATGTGCTAGGACGGCATGAACAAGGGGTAGTATTTGCGGCGGATGGTTATTCACGTGTTAGTGGGAAAGTAGGGGTTTGTTTAGTCACATCTGGGCCCGGAGCAACGAACGCGGTGACGGGTATTGCTAATGCTTATTCAGACTCGATCCCTTTAGTAGTTATGACCGGGCAAGTTCCTACAGGCTCAATCGGCTCTGATTCTTTCCAAGAGGTGGATATCATTGGAATCACCATGCCGATTACTAAGCATTCTTATTTAGTGAAGGATCCGCGGGATCTGCCGAGGATTGTCAAAGAGGCTTTTTATATTGCCCGAACTGGTCGACCGGGACCCGTGCTCATTGACCTTCCGAAGGACGTATTAGCTCAAGAAAACGTGGTTCCTTTTTCTAATGAAATGAAGATAAAGGGATACAAAGTCTTTGGTCAAGCAAACAACGGTAAAATTGAAGAAGTAGCTAAGGCCCTCTCCGAATGTCACAAGCCAGTGCTTTATGCGGGGGGCGGTGTCGTCACAGCGGGAGCGGAAGATATCTTAAGGCAAATCGCAGAAAAAATAGCCGTGCCAGTGGTTACGACTTTGATGGGAATTGGCAGTCTTCCTTTAGGACATCCTAATTTATTGGGTATGGTTGGAATGCACGGAACAGTAACGGCAAACTATGCTGTGAATGATTGTGATTTGCTGATTGCGGTGGGTGTGCGCTTTGATGACCGTGTAACAAGTGGTATTGGGCATCGTTTTGCAACCAAAGCTAAGGTTATTCATATCGATATCGATCCAGTTGAAATCAGTAAAGTTGTAAAAACGGATATCCAAATTGTTGGAGATGCCCGTCAGGTTCTTGAAGAAATTTCGGAAGCAATGCCTGAGTTTGCTTCCCCCGAAGTTACCGACTGGTGGAACCAGTTGCGTGAGTGGAAACAGAATCACACTTTAAGCTATGACAAAGACAGACTTACTCCCCAGATGGTTATCGAGTGTCTGGGAGAGCTTGCCGGAGGAGATACTATTGTCACTACGGATGTAGGACAGCATCAAATGTGGGTTGCTCAGTATTATCCGACAATAAACCCGCGCAATTACGCGACCAGTTGTGGGCTGGGAGTTATGGGTTATGGACTACCTGCCGCAATTGGTGCACAAATTGCTCGTCCGGACGATAGAGTTGTACTGGTAACCGGTGATGGATCCTTACAGATGACGATCCAAGAGTTAGGGACAGTTGCACAGAATAAACTTCCAGTAAAAATTGTACTGCTAAACAATGGGGTTCTTGGTATGGTTCGACAATGGCAAAAAATGTTTTACGGTGAGCGATATAGTCAAATACAACTTCAAGGCAACCCCGATTTTGTCAAAGTAGCGGAAGGCTATGGTATTCTTGGAATCCATGTCAATTCTATAGATCAGGTTCGCAGTGCCTTTGAGGAGGCGTTTAATCATCCAGGGCCAGTGCTGGTAGATATTACGATCTCAGAGCATGAAGATGTTTTGCCCCTTGTTCCACCTGGTAAAATCATTACTGAAATGATAGTGAGGTAATAATATGTTGCATACACTTGCAGTCCTTGTGGAGAACAACCCTGGCGTTTTGATTCGGGTGGCAGGATTATTCGCACGAAGGGGTTATAACATCGATAGTCTTACAGTTTGTCAGACGGAAGATCCCGAACTTTCGCGAATGACGATTGTCGTTAATGGAGATGATCAAATTATTGAACAAGTGAGGAATCAGCTTAGTAAACTAGTGGTTGTTCACTCAGTCACAGACTTGACGAAAGAGAGCGTTGTTGATCGAGAGCTAGCGTTAGTTCGCGTCCAGGTTAGTGCGGAAACAAGATCCACGGTTCTTCAGACAGTTGATATTTTCCGTGGACGGGTTGTGGATATGGGAAGAAGTAATATTACCGTAGAGTTAACAGGTAATATTGAAAAAATTAATGCCTTTGTTCATGCAATTCAACCCTATGGATTACTCGAGTTGGTACGCACTGGCAAGATTGCAATTTTGCGATCTGAGGCATAGAGAAAGATTTTCGAAGTAGTACAGTCTATATGGCCCATTTTAGAAAGGCCTATAATTGAAAGGGAGTTACAAAAAAATGGCGAAAATGTATTATGAAGTAGATGCAAATCTGGAGTTATTAAAAGGAAAGGTCATCGCGGTTATGGGTTATGGCAGCCAAGGACATGCCCAGGCTCAAAACTTGAAAGATTCAGGACTTAACGTTATAATCGGACTTCGTCCAAGCAGTGCTCGTACAGAACGTGCCCAAGCAGCAGGTTTTGAAGTCATGACAGTAGAAGAGGCAGCCAAGCGCGCGGACGTTATACAAATTCTGCTTCCGGATGAAACCCAAAGTAAAGTTTATCATGCAGAAATTATACAACATCTAACGGCAGGAAAGGCGCTCGTCTTTTCTCATGGCTTTAACATTCACTTTGGACAAATCGTTCCTCCGAGGGATGTTGATGTCTTTATGGTTGCTCCAAAAAGCCCAGGTCATTTGGTTCGTCGCACCTATACTGAAGGTGCAGGGGTACCAGCTTTGATTGCGGTTCATCAAGATGCCTCAGGGAAAGCTAAAGAATTAGCCTTGGCCTACGCCAAAGGAATCGGATCCACTAAAGCGGGCGTTCTTGAAACAACCTTTGGAGAGGAAACAGAAACCGACTTATTTGGAGAACAGGCAGTCCTTTGCGGAGGGGCATCCGAACTGGTTAAAGCAGGCTTTGACACATTGGTCGAAGCAGGCTATCAACCCGAAATTGCTTATTTTGAATGTTTACATGAGCTAAAACTCATTGTCGATTTAATGTATGAAGGTGGCATGAGTTGGATGAGATATTCTGTGTCTGATACGGCTCAATATGGGGATATGACCATCGGTAAACGAATTATTAACCAAGAAACCCGTAAAGAAATGAAACGCGTGCTCGAGGAAATTCAAGACGGTCGGTTTGCAAAAGCTTGGTTACTTGAAAATCAAGCAAATCGTCCTGCCTTTAATGCTATGACCCGTAACGAAGCGAATCATCCAATTGAAAAGGTTGGAGAACAATTAAGAGGAATGATGAGTTGGCTGAAAAAACACGAGTGAACTCGTTCAGCTAAAGCTGAACATCGAGACTTCAGATGCGATAGTATGGAGTAGCGATAGTGTCCGGTGGACACTATCACTGGCTAAAGTCTCTACAATACCTGAAAGTTTACGAAGAACCTAACCCCGCTTTAAGAAGTGGGGTATTAGAATTCGATATAGCATAGGCAATTGTACATTCGAAACATACAAATTCCGTAAAGTGCTTTCTTTGCAATAATGCCTTTTACAGTATAGTTATCGGAAGGAAGTTAGAGTGATGCGCCGGATCGAGATCTTTGATACAACGCTTAGAGATGGTGAACAATCTCCTGGAGTAGCGCTTAATGCAGAGGAAAAATTGCAAATTGCTCATCAATTAGGAAAGCTAGGGGTTAATGTTCTCGAAGCAGGATTTCCTATTGCCTCCCCTGGTGATTTTGAGGGAGTGCGCAGGATTGCGCAAGAAGTAAGAAATGTGAGTATAGCAGCCCTTGCGCGGGCGAATGCTAAAGATATTGAATGTGCATGGGAAGCAATTTCCGGTGGGGAATCCCCGCGTATTCATACTTTTATTGCTACCTCACCGATTCACATGCTTTATAAACTGCAAAAATCCCCCGACGAAGTTCTGGAACAAGCCATCCAGGCCGTCCGATTGGCAAAATCAAAAGTAAGTGACATTGAGTTTAGTGCTGAAGATGCATCGCGCAGCGATGTAGATTTTCTGGCTAAAGTTTTCTCAGGGGTTATTCAAGCTGGCGCTACGGTACTTAACATACCAGATACCGTGGGGTATGCGACACCCGAAGAGTATGCTGCCTTTTTGCGAGCAATTATGGAGCGTACCATCGGGATAGAAAATGTCAAAGTTAGTGTCCACTGTCATAATGATTTGGGCCTGGCGGTCGCGAATTCCCTTGCCGCTGTAGGGGTAGGAGTACATCAGTTGGAGTGTACTGTGAATGGGATTGGAGAACGGGCCGGGAATGCGGCTTTAGAAGAGCTTGTGATGGCATTGCACACCCGCAGGGATCAGTTTGCTGTGGAAACAGATATTGTAACATCAGAAATTGCTAGAACCAGTCAATTAGTGAGTCGTTTAACAGGAATGGTGATTCAGCATAACAAGGCTATCGTGGGTAAGAACGCTTTTACTCATGAATCTGGTATTCACCAAGATGGTATGCTTAAAGAACGGTCTACGTATGAGATTATGTCACCGACTGACATTGGGATCGATGTTGAATCCATTGTCTTAGGAAAACACTCCGGACGACATGCGGTTCAGCAACGGTTGACGGATCTAGGGCTGGATTTAGAAGAGGGTAAATTTGAAGAGATGTTTTCACGATTTAAACTATTAGCAGATCGTAAGCGAGAAGTGACGACAGCGGATTTGTTCTCCTTGGTGGAAGAGCAAAAAGAGAAAGAAGATCAGATTAACTTAGATTATTTACAGGTTTCGAGTGGAACTCACCTAGTTCCCACGGCAACAATCGGGCTCATGTATCAAGGGCAACGATTAGAAGATGCAGCGTGTGGAGATGGACCTGTCGATGCGGCATTTAAAGCTATTGATAAGGTGTTGGGCACTCAAGGAAAGCTGAGTCACTATTCCTTGCAAGCCCTCGATGGTGGAGAAGATGCGCAAGGAGAGGTTACTATTACCGTGAAGTTCGGAGAGAATCTAGTTGCTGGGCGTGGGATGAGTACGGATATTATTGAAGCAAGTGTACGAGGCTATCTCCAAGCCGTAAATCGCGCTTTCGCACGAGGATGGATTAAAATTCGTGAGAAAAACGCGAGCAAAAGGAGGGAGTAAGAGCCATGGCTATGACAATAACGGAAAAAATACTGGCACAACACGCTGGACTAGAAAACGTCGTTCCTGGGCAGCTGATCACTGCGAAACTAGATCTTGTTTTAGCCAATGATGTAACGGGTCCGGTCGCTATTCAAGAGTTTGCAAAGTTTGGCACTAAAAATGTGTTTGATCGTACAAAGGTTGCTCTTGTTCCAGATCATTTTGCTCCCAATAAGGATATCTTATCGGCTGAGCAATGCAAAGTGATGCGAGACTTTGCGCGAAATCAGGAGATCGAACACTATTTTGAAGTGGGACGAATGGGTATTGAGCATTGTCTTCTGCCGGAACAGGGACTGACTTTGCCTGGGGACCTTATTATTGGCGCTGATTCCCATACATGCACGTATGGAGCAGTTGGAGCGTTTGCTACAGGGGTTGGTAGCACTGACTTAGCGGCAGGGTTAGCTACGGGTGAAGCGTGGTTTCGTGTTCCGGAATCCATGAAGTTTATCTTTCATGGGACAGATTTTCAAAAATGGGTCGGAGGAAAAGATCTCATTCTGTATCTCATAGGGAAACTGGGTGTGGATGGCGCACGCTATCGCGCCATGGAGTTTACAGGAGAGGCGATATCGGCTTTATCAATGGACCATCGTTTTACAATGTGCAATATGGCGATTGAGGCTGGCGCTAAAAATGGAATCATCGCTCCAGATGATAAGACGTTTGCTTATCTTGAAGGGCGAGCACGTCGTTCGTATCCATTGTACTACAGTGATAAAGATGCTCGATATGTTGACGTCCAGGAGTTTGATGTGGCTGAGATCCCCTTACAAGTCTCATACCCTCATTCTCCAGAAAACGCTAAGCCGGTTCAAGAGGCAAGTGGGATCAAAATCGATCAAGTTGTGATCGGATCCTGCACGAACGGTCGACTGGAAGATCTTCGTTTAGCTGCGGAGATTCTGCGGGGTAAGAAAGTACATCCAGAAATTCGTCTCTTGGTTTTCCCTGGGACTCAAACTATTCTTCGGGATGCTATGCGCGAAGGGATTATCGAGATCTTGATTGATGCGGGAGCTGCAGTAAGTACACCGACGTGTGGCCCTTGTCTTGGTGGACATATGGGTATCTTGGCCAAAGGAGAGCGGGCAGTATCTACTACTAATCGGAATTTTGTGGGACGAATGGGGCATGTAGAGAGTGAAATCTATTTAGCAAATCCAGCAGTTGCTGCGGCATCTGCGATCAAAGGTCAAATCGCTCATCCAGAGGAGGTGTTCTAGATTGGGAAAAGCGTGGAAGTTTGGGCATGACATTGATACAGATGTTATTTTGCCAGCCCGTTATTTAAATCAATCTACTCCTAAGCATCTGGCGGCACATTGTATGGAAGACGCCGGAACACAGTTTGCTCAGGAAGTAAAGTCTGGGGACATTATGGTCGGTGGAAAAAACTTCGGATGCGGTTCCTCGCGCGAACATGCTCCGATAGCCATTAAGGCTTGTGGCATAAAAGTTGTCATTGCAGAGTCGTTTGCGCGAATTTTTTATCGGAATGCTCTCAATATTGGGTTGCCGATTATGGAATGTCCTGAAGCCGTATCAGGAATTTCTTTAGGGGATGAGATAGAAGTCGATCTTGCGACAGGTATTATCGAGAATCGGACGACGAATACGCAGTTTCAAGCTCGTTCTTTTCCGCCCTTTATGCAGGAATTGATACGCGCAGGTGGGCTTATCCCCTACGTTGAAGGGAGGAAAAAGAATGCCTAACGTTTTGGTTCTTCCTGGAGACGGTATTGGGCTGGAGATTACACCGGAAGCGGTTAAGGTATTACAAGCGGTGTTTAAGGGGCATTCGACTAGTCTAAATTTTGAGTTTGGGTTGATTGGTGGAGCCGCGATTGATGAAGTTGGCAAGGCCTTGCCGGATGAAACATTAGCGGCAGCTCAGGCAGCCGATGCAATTTTATTAGGTTCTGTTGGGGGGCCAAAGTGGGATACTCTTCCCGCCCCACAACGTCCGGAATTGGGAGGGCTACTGGCGATACGAAAGGCCTTAGGTCTTTTCGCTAATATTCGCCCTGTTAAAATGCTCCCCATGTTAGTGGATTCCTCTACTCTTCGCGCTGAGGTGGTTAAGAACGTTGATTTGGTAGTTCTGCGCGAACTAACAGGCGGACTCTACTTCGGTGAGAAAGGGAGAGGAACAAACCCAAAGAGCGCTTTTGACACATTGTTGTATACTGAGGAAGAAATCCAACGTATTGTAGAACTTGGTTTCCAAATGGCTACTAAGCGTCGTGGGAAGCTCTGTTCTGTTGACAAAGCAAATGTCTTAGAATCTTCTCGTTTTTGGAGAGAGATAACCCTTGATATCGCGAAGAGCTATCCGGAAGTCGAATTAACCCATATGTATGTGGACAATGCAGCAATGCAATTGGTTCGTTGGCCTGAGCAATTTGATGTTATCGTTACAGAAAATATGTTCGGAGATATCCTAACGGATTTAGCGTCTATGCTAATGGGGTCGATTGGAATGATCTCCTCAGCCAGCTTAAATGGAAAAAAAGGACTCTATGAGCCAGCTCACGGATCAGCGCCAGATATTGCTGGCAAGAATATAGCCAACCCCTTAGCCACGATTCTTTCAGGAGCATTAATGTTACGCTATTCCTTTGGGTTAGAGGATAAGGCTCAGATGATCGAGCAAGCGGTCGAACGTGTCTTAAATGAGGGGTATAGAACGCCTGATCTAGCAAAACCAGGAGATAAAGTACTAGGAACTCGAGAAATGGGAAATGCTGTAATCGAGGCACTAAAGTAGAGGCTATAATTAAATCTAATGGATTTTATTATAGCGCTATACTTGAAATTTCTGGACGATTGAGGTAGAGTATAGTCAATTGTATAATAAATAAAGCATGAGATCGACCTAGTATGGTAAACGGTTGTGTCCAGAGAGAAAAACAATCGCTGAGAGTTTTTCCGCACACGATATCAGAAACCCAGTCGTGATGCGCCGATGATGAATCGGACGGTTTCCACCGTTATAAGGAATGTTGTTGGATCAATCCAGCGGCATTAAGTTGGCACTGGCAATAAAGGTGGTACCGCGGAAGGCTTCTTTCGTCCTTGATAAGGATGAAAGGGGCCTTTTTTGGGGTCTTTGGGGTCGAGTGAAAGTCAGGGGAAATTGCCCGTTCACCCACGTTCCCGTTCACTGGCTCGGTGGATGCTGAAGGAATTTCGCCAACCTCTGGGTGGGGCAGGATGTGAACCTGGGCGAAATTGGCCCTTCAGCATCGGCACTCGCTTAAGCGTGAACTCCCACGAATGGGTTCACTTGGCAATTGTCCCCTTTCTTTCAGGTCGACGGGGGTGGGAACGAGGAGTTGGAGAACGTTTTTCTTTGAGTGTTAGAAATTAATACTAAACTTGCTGGATGAGGAATGTTAATTACAGCACGCAAGAGGATGAAAAGTTAGGAAAGGATGGTACTTGAATGTCACAAACTATTGGTTTTATCGGGGGAGGAAATATTGCGGAGGCTATGATAAGTGGTCTTAAGAAGAAAAATAGTGAACTTGAGATTCGTGTAACTGATTTGAATCATGAGCGTCTTCAAAGTTTGATTGATAGATATAATGTTAGAGCGTCTTCATTGAAAGAGCTCGTAGAAGAATCTTGTATCTTCATTATTGCGGTGAAACCGAAAGATGTGCAAGGTGTACTAAAAGATTTAAAGGATTACTACTTGCAAGATAAATTAGTTATAAGTGTGGCAGCAGGTGTTCCCTTAAAGCTCTATTATAAGTACCTGCCAGGGGTTGCGGTTGTTCGGGCGATGCCGAATACTTCAATGGCTGTACTTCATTCTATGACTGGATTGGTGCGCGGGGATAATGTCACGGAGGAACAGGCCGAGGCAGGGGAAAAGGTCTTTTCAGCCACAGGGCGGATTATATGGGTCCCAGAAGAAAATATCAATGCCTTAACAGCAATCAGCGGAAGCGGGCCAGCATATTTTTATTTATTTGCTGAGAGTTTGATAAAAGCAGGGGTAGAATTAGGGCTTAGCGAAGAAAAAGCAGAGATATTAGTGCTTGAAACGTTGATCGGCTCGGGAAAAATGATTGCTGAAAGCGATAAGTCACCGGGGAGACTGCGTGAGGAAGTGACCTCTCCCAATGGTACGACTTATGCAGCATTAAATGTATTTATGGATAGAGAATTATCTCAAACCGTGTTAGAGGCTACTAAGGCTTGCGCTCGGCGCGCAGAAGACTTGGAAGGAGAGTATTCAGAGTGACATTAACTGAGGTTCGTAGGGTTGTTCTGAAAATCGGGAGTAGCAGTTTAAACCATTCTCAAGGGGGTTTAGATGACCAGGCGATCGCTGAGATAGTCTCAGTCATCGCGGCCTTAAAGCAAAAGGGTGTGGAGTGCATTATTGTTACTTCAGGTGCGGTGGCTGCCGGGATGGGACAACTAAAGCTACTCTCTCGTCCACGAGATTTAGCAGGCAAACAAGCTGTTTCGGCTGTGGGTCAAGGGGTGCTCATTGAGATGTATACTCGAAATCTTGAACGTCATAGTATCGTAGGGGCTCAAGTTTTATTATCTCGTATAGATTTGGCGCAAGCATCACATTATAGAAACGCCCAAAATACTCTGGAGAAATTACTGCGCTTACAAGTCGTGCCAATCATTAATGAAAACGACACAGTTGCGGTGGATGAGCTCTGTTTTGGGGATAATGATACGCTATCAGCCTTGGTGGCGGGGCTTGTCGGAGCAGACTTATTGGTTATTTTGACAGATGTGGATGGCTTGTATACTGCCAATCCAAAAAAGAATCAATCGGCTCAACTTATTAAAGAAGTGACAGAAGTATCTGCGGTCGAGAGTATGGCGAGCGGGGCAGGAAGTCTATTAGGGACGGGAGGGATGGTTACTAAACTTAGGGCGGCCAAGATTGCGACACGTTTTGGAATTGGTATGCTTCTTTTAAATTTTACGCGGCTCCGGGAACTCATCGATTTGACCAAGGGACAGGGTCCCGAGGGGACATATTTTCAGCCAGTAAAACATCGTCTTGCAGGTCGGAAACGTTGGATTGCTTATGCAGGCTTATCTGAAGGCAGTATCCAGGTTGATGATGGAGCGGCCAAAGCCCTAGTAGAAGAAGGTAAGAGTTTACTGGCGAAAGGAATCATAGCGGTAGATGGGGCTTGGGAACGTAAGGAAATCGTTCGCATTATCAACACACTAGGAGAGGAGATTGCTAGAGGGGTCGTAGAATTGAGTAGGGAGGAAGTACAGACGGTGAAAGGACTACATTCGGAGAAACTACATCAACTTATTGCAGATTTTGATGGTGAAGAAGTGGTTCATCGAGACAATATGACACTTATGGTAGATGCCTGATTTAGAAAACGGTATAATCATTGGGATTTTAACTATGAGGAGGGAATAACTATGTTTTACCCAGAATTAGTTGAGATTGGGCGGAGAGCAAAGCAAGCGGCTCGTCAGTTGGCTTTTACTAGCACCGAGTCTAAAAACAATGCCTTAATCTCAATGTCAGAGGCTCTAATGAAAAATGAGGAAGAAATCCTTAAAGCTAATACTCTAGACATTCAAGCTGCAGAAAAGAAAGGTATTAAGAAGAGCCTTGTCAATCGTTTAAGGCTGACATCAGTAAGTATTGCGCAAATTAGTCAGTCCCTTAAAGAAGTTGCTGCTTTACGAGATCCTGTGGGAGAAGGGGAAGTGTGGACGCGTCCGAATGGTTTGCGTATTCAACAGACACGTGTTCCTTTAGGGGTTGTGGCGATGATCTACGAAGCACGGCCCAATGTGACAGTCGATGCAGCTGCCTTGTGTTTAAAATCTGGAAATGTAGTGATTCTTAGGGGAGGATCTGAGGCATTAGAAAGTAATAAAGTCTTGGCAAGAGTGATCGCAGAAGCCGCTGAAAAGAGTGGATTGCCTTTCGGATGTATTCAACTGATTACAGAGACGAATCGCGAATGGGTACAGCAACTGATGCGTTTAAACGATTATGTGGATGTCATTATTCCCAGAGGGGGAGCTGGGCTGATCCAAGCTGTCGTGCAAAATGCCACAGTTCCAGTGATTGAAACCGGAACAGGTATGTGTCATGCATTTGTTGACCGAGGTGCCGATTATAATAAGGCCATTCCCATCGTCATTAATGCGAAGACTCAAAATCCAGGGGTCTGTAATGCCTTGGAAACTATGCTCGTGGATGAAGGGATCGCTAAAGACTTTCTTCCGCTGATCGGAGAAGAGCTCCTGAAACATCACGTCGAACTTAAAGGGTGCCCAAGAACGTGTGAAATCTTGTCTTATGCTCTTCCTGCCGTTGAGGAAGACTGGGTTGCAGAACATCTTGACCTTATTCTAAGCGTAAAAGTCGTGCCAGGCCTTGATGGGGCACTGGATCACATTTACCAATACACTACTAAACATTCTGAAACAATTATCACCGAGAATTATTCGACAGCTCAACGTTTTTTGAGAGAAATTGATGCGGCGGCTGTTTACGTGAATGCTTCAACTCGTTTCACGGACGGGGGACGTTTTGGCTTTGGAGCAGAAATTGGAATTAGTACTCAAAAATTGCATGCTCGTGGGCCAATGGGTTTGAGAGAATTGACCACGATTAAATATATAGTTTATGGAGATGGACAAATAGTAAACTAAATAGATACAATAGGCAAAAACACCGCAATAATAAAAAAGGCGGTGTTTTTCCTTTATACAAAAATAATTATATGAGCAATTAAGGAGGGTTTATTTTATACTACTCAGAAAGTACTTTTGGTTGCATAGCTTTCTGGAAGGTCCCTTCTCGCCATCCTGCAAAAAGGTCTAATTCGTGCGAAGACAGTGTCTGATAGAAGGACTAATACGCGCGAAGACAGTGTCTGCAAGAAGGTTCATAACGTGCGAAGACAGTGCTGCAAGAGGGTTTAACCCGTGCGAAGACAGTGTCTTCGTCGTGTGTGGGCGCTAACCCAATTTCTAATGTTATTAGTTAAATGTAGTGACATTGGCTAAAATCGGGCAATATATGTTAAACTTTAAAAGTCTGGGAGCTTTTATTGTTGGAGTGATGCAAGAATTCAAAAGGCTAACAGAATGCTTATTGAAATAAGAAAATGAAATAGAAAATTAAAATATGATTGGATGGAGAGAATATTTTAGATATGAGTAAAGATTGGAAAAAGAATATAATCCTCTTTTTAGTTAGCCAGACCATATCACTCTTTGGATCATCGCTGGTTCAGTATGCAATTATGTGGCATATCACCTTAACAACACAGTCGGGTGTAATGATGACCATAGCCATCATTTGCGGTTTTCTGCCTACCTTACTTCTTTCTCCGTTTGCGGGAGTATGGGCTGACCGTTATAATCGAAAAACACTCATAATTCTATCCGATTCTTTAATTGCCTTTTCAACACTAGTCTTAGCCATATTGTTTTTGATGGGATACGGTTCGCTATGGTTGCTTTTTGTGACGTCTTCCATACGAGCGCTCGGGGCATCAATTCAAATGCCGGCGATAGGAGCCTTCCTTCCGCAAATTGTACCGGAGGATAAACTCACTAAGGTGAATGCAACAAATGGAAGTATACAAGCTATGGTTATGCTGGTGTCTCCCATGCTTAGCGGAGCACTGCTAACCATGGCTACCATCGAGACAATTTTCTTTATAGATGTAATTACAGCAGCCATAGCGGTTTCGGTATTATTTTTGTTTTTGCATGTACCTGTTCATGCGAAAGCTCAAGCAAAGCAAACAACAAGTTACTTCATTGATATGCGTGAAGGGCTTACTTACATCAGAAATCATGCGTATATCAAGAGATTTTTTCTGTTTTGTGCAGTCTTCTTTTTCTTAGTAGCACCTGCTGCCTTTTTAACACCCCTTCAGGTTGCACGTAGTTTTGGTGACGATGTATGGCGTTTAACGGCTATTGAAATTACCTTTTCCTTAGGTATGATGTTGGGTGGCCTCATCATGGCTTCTTGGGGTGGTTTTAAAAATAGAATTCACTCGATGACATTAGCAAGCCTTCTAATTGGAGCCTGTACCTTTGCCCTTGGTGTTATTCCTATTTTTTGGATTTATCTTACTATCATGGGGGTAACTGGAATTGCAATGCCACTCTTTAATACACCCTCCACGGTTTTAATACAGGAGAAAGTAGAGGCGGATTTTCTAGGTAGAATATTTGGTGTTTTCGGAATGATAGCAAGCTCGATGATGCCATTAGGAATGCTTTTGTTTGGACCACTAGCTGACATCATTAAAATAGAATGGCTCCTGATAGGAACGGGTTTGCTGCTGTTTATTCAGGGATTTTTCTTGTTAGGCAACAAAATACTGATAGAGGCTGGAAAGCCAATCTCAAAGCCTGAAGGATAACTATTGCACACAAACAGCTACTCACTCGCTTTAAGGTTAATATCGTTTTACGAGCTTATTTTCCTACCGAAATCAAAACACCATTCGTAAATCATTGGCCCGTTAATCGTCAGAAAAACGCTATATATCCCGTCTATAATATGCAAGAAGGGAATATGCCATCACTAAATGTAATGCAGAAGGAGAATTATCATGATCAGATCAGCTAATTGGAAGACTCTGAAATGGATGGCGGCTTCATTCGCTTTAGCTCTTGTTATTGGGTGTTCCCCATCAAATTCGCAGAGTGAAAAACCGCCTATCCAACCAGATTCTGTTCCTCAAACCACTCCTCAAACCACAGAAATGACGAAAGAGTTATTGTTGAATATGAAGCTATTAGCGGAGCAAGGAAAAGTCATAAACAGTACTTTCCCCGTGAAGACAACAGTTATAGAAGATGTGAAGAGTCAATGGGGGGAACCGGATAAAACCGAATGGATTGCATCTGCCAAAGGAAACTATGCTACCTACGCGAACCATGCTATGGTATTTGGCTTTAACAAAGGATCTCAAATTTTTGAGACTCGATCTTTTGATAAGCAATTACAGAAACTTTCCCTTGCTAAAACCAAAGAAGTATATGGTATTCCGGCTTATGATGTAAAAGTCAATGGAGAAGAAATTATCGGATACACGGCAGGTCAGGAGTTTAAAATCGAGTTTGTATTCCCACTACCAACCAATAGTAATTCCGATCCTATGATGGATCATTATCTCATTCTTTATCCCAGAGGCACCGTTAACAGTATGGCAGATGATCCAGGGCGGCAATGGTAAGTGGCATATGGAGGCATAAATATGAAACTTATTAAACTAGTTGCTATTTCGTTATTAGTGGTATTGGTACTTTCAGGATGCAGTCTAGGAAAACTTGATAATCCAGGGGATATTCAAGATACTAAGCAATCAGACATTCATGGAACTATTATTAAATTGACTAAGAACCAAGCCGGGGAGATTCTAGGAAGTATTTTAGTCGAAGGGAAAAAAGGTTCTAAGCCTTATGACCAAGCATCAATTAGAGTAACCCAAAAGACTAAAATCAGTGAAAAATCGGCTGGCAAGATTGTAGATTCCAACTTTGATGCTTTGCAGGAAAACCTGAGAGTAGAAGTGCGTTTTATTGGACCAGTTGCTGAATCATATCCGGTCCAGGCAACAGCCGATGAGATAACAGTGTTGAAAGATGAACAGGTGGATATTCGTCCGAGCATAGGAGAAATCCATCTTGGTGACAGTCAGAGTCAGGTTAATGAGATATTGGGGAGTGTCTTTAAGGATGAGTTCTTTGCTGAGCCAGGTCATTTTCCTGAGTCTTGGTATAGGAGAACTTATGATAAAGGGATTACCGTTATTATCGGAAAGGACTCTGGCCAGGTTCTCGAACTGGATACCACCTCGGCACTATTTCCGACAAATAGGGGAAGTAAAACGGGAGATATGGCAAAAGACGTGTTTGAAGGCTATGGTTCAGATTATAAACAGTTTGAAAGTCGACATGGAGAAGGTAACCTTGAAGGTTTTTACGATCTGGGAGATGGGCAGTTAATCATCTTTGACTTGGACATGGATGATAATTCACTGTTAAACCAGGAGGTCAAATCGGATTCAAAAGTAGAAATGATTCGCTTAACCAAGACCAACTATATAGACTAGAAACAGATCATCTCCAATAACTCGTACTTGAGAGGTAAATTGTACTGAAGCAAATACTTTTCCGATTATAAAAGAATTAGTTGTGCAGATTGTAAAATACCAAAAGGACTTGTGATCATCTGAAAAGTGGTACAGGTCCTTTTTTGGTGTAAAAGTGAATCACCGCTTCTGCACATATATTGAGTGACTATGAGAGAGTTATAATTTAGTGGCGGTTCACTCTGAATCCCTTTAGGGAAGATTTGCAACACGGCAAAGGTAAAGGCTACTTGTTCAGGGTCGAGTTGCCAAGGGGTTGGCGCTGGGATTATCATGGTCACAACTTTACGGTTATTGGAAAATAGACTTGCACAGGTATTCTTATCTCAAGAGATTATCATAGAAGGATTTATCATGCCAGAAGTAGAAGGTTGGATTTATGTTACAATCAAGTTTAAAAGTAAAGTTTGAGAGGTCTAAATTGTGTAAGACTTCATCGAGTATGGTATGGTGGAGTGCATACCAAAGCAAGGAACAGCCTCCTCTCTGAAAGAGAGTGAGGCTGTTCCTTGCTTTGGTAGTGGAACCTATCAATAGTCTATGGGAAAATTATTTGACTTTTTCGGGATATACTTTATTATAGAAGTTTTCTTTGCTCGCGGTGATCGGGTGGTTTCCGGTTCGGACAGATTACCAGTCGAAAGGAGTATATTATCTTAATGAATAATCGAAACAGTAAGCTATCAGTGGGGATAGCAGTGTTGTTTGAGATAATTCTTATAGTTACGGCTATCGTTAGTATAGCAACAAGACAATGGAAGGACTTGAGCTTGGCACTACTTGCCATAGCATGCTTAATGCTTCCTCTGATAATTACCCATATCGCTAACATAAAGACTATAATGCTACCTTCTAGCTTTCAGTTAATTACATTAATATTTATTTATATGGCGCAATACTTGGGAGAAATTCAGGAATTCTATCAAGTATTCTGGTGGTGGGATTTACTTCTTCACGCTATATTTGGAAGCTATGCTGTGATAATTGCATTGCATTTAGTAAACGGGACTATCAAAAAGAAATCAGACACTAGTAAACAGCGATTCACGCTTTTCACAATTGTATTTGCATTTAGTTTTTCAATTGCCTTAGGTACTTTATGGGAAATGTTTGAGTTTACGGGGGATTACTTATTTAAAGCGAATATGGTCAAGGGTGGGCTTGAAGACACCTCAACTGATCTTCTTGTAAAAATTATAGCAGCTTTAATTACTTCTGTGATATGTTATTATCGTAGTTTGAATAATGCATAGTTTGAGCTTGAAAAATATGTACATAAAGACTGTAAATGGGGGTAATGTCTTGGATCGATTGATACTCATTTTTATTTCAATTGTGGCACTCTTTTCAGGTATAACATATTTGCTGTGGCGGGTATCAAAGAGAGTCAAGTTAGTCAAATATACCCCAGCCTTACTTTGCTTGCTTGCTGGGGTATATTACGTTTACTTAGCTAAGACTGTGCAAATACATGGTGGTGGATTTGAGGATCTCGCTAATCTAATGATGGCAATGATGTTTCTTACTGGTTTTGTATCAGGGATTGCAATGTGTTTGATCATAGATTTTATAGTGCCAAGGTTTAAATCATAGTATAAAGTATAAATCTTCTTTTTGAAAAACAAGTGATAGGATATGTTTATCCAATCGTAAGACTCCCACTTCTACAATGGGGAGTGGTACCCCCGGCTCCGCTTCGGTGGGGGTAGAGTCCCCTACCGAAGAGTCGATGTTCAACTTTAGTTGAACGAGTTCACTCTTTATAGAGGCTCTAACGGGATGCATATCATTAGAATATTAAAAAAGTAATAATTTGTTATTATTTTAAAGGCTATTTTAAAATCATGACGAATATATACAAAATATTCAAAATATTGTGAAATCTATAACATTGTTTCTTATCTCAGAATCTCATTGAACTTTAAATAATAACCAGTGGCAAAGAAGCTTTAGAAATATTGAAAATACTGTGGAGAAATCCTTTTCAAGAAACCTTGTGTGAGAAGATAAGAGACGGCTTTGTTAAGAAGTTAGGAGCTAGTATCATGGGGGAAAGAAATGATAATGTGAAAATTGATCTTCTATTGTATAGGATAGTCTTCTTGTTTGCCGCGATCATCACCCCTATAATTACCTACCTTTGGAAATACCAGAATGTTGGCTTGATATCGGGTCAATTTACAGGCTGGGTTATGACCATTCTTTTTGTATCATGTTTTTTTGGTTCATTTATAAGTGAAGGATTCCGTAAGAACATTATTTTCCCGGGATACACGCTCTTACTCGTTTCCACCCTTTCGGCACTCTATTATGCTTATGTCAACAACTTTAACATTGAATATACCACACTGCTGCTTTTGACAACATTTTGTGTATCGGTCATTTTGAATAAGCCCGTATTGCTAGCGAACTATTATATATTAATTCTAGTTCTTATGATTGCAGGACTTTATTTTTCAAGTGAAACCAGTATAAAAAGAGATAGTCTAATTATCATCTTTTCAATTTTTTTTATTATCTCCTATATTAACGCTTGGCTCAGATACAATGCACACAGGAAGCTACAGCGTAGTGAGGAACAGTACAGGCTTTTGGTTACAGAAATGAAACAAGGTCTTGCTGTCCATGAAGTGATATGCGACGAAGTAGGGAAGGTTGTTGCCTACCGTTTCCTTGATGTCAATGAAAGTTTTAAGAATATAACAGGACTGAAGAATGAAAATATTTCCAAGAAAACAGTATTTAATATACAGCCAGGGACTGAAAGCTACTGGAACGAAAAGTATGGTTATGTAGCGATGACTGGTGAGCCGCTTCAGTATGAAAATTATTCTAGAGAGCTAGACAGATATTTTGAAGTTGTTGCTTATTCTCCACGATATAAGCAGTTTGCGGTTATTATATCGGATATAACTGAACGTAAAAAACTGGAAATGGCACAACGAAAGATGCTTCAGGAGATGGAAATCTCGAAGTCAGCGGCTGAGGCTGCAAATATCGCAAAAGGCCAGTTCTTGGCCAACATGTCGCATGAAATAAGAACTCCTTTAAATGGGATTGTAGGTTACATAGAGCTACTCTCAGGGATGCCACTTGAAAGAGAACAATCAAGTTACTTAACAGAGGTTAAGGCTTCTTCTGATGCATTGCTATTATTGATCAATGAGATATTAGATTATTCTAAAATTGAAGCGGGGATGTTTCTGATTGAAACCATACCGTTTAATCTTCATAGACTTGTGGAAGAGGCGGTTTCATTATTTTCCCCAAAAGCTCACGGAAAAGGTATTGAAATTGTTTCATTTATTGCATCAGGAGTTCCTACCGGAGTTCAAGGAGATCCAGGCAGACTGAGACAGGTATTAAATAACATTATCGGAAACGCAGTCAAATTTACAGAAAAGGGCGAAGTTATTGTTGAAGTAAAGGTAATGAAAGAAAGTAAAAAAAAGGTGCTTTTGCAGATTAAGATTAAGGATACAGGTATCGGCATGTCTGATAAGACAAAGCAAAAGTTATTTCAAGTTTTTATGCAAGCGGATGCATCTACAACACGGAAGTATGAAGGTACTGGTCTTGGACTTTCTATCTCGAAAAAGATACTAGAATTGATAGGTGGCAATATTGAAGTAGAGTGCGAGCTGGACAAAGGTAGCACGTTTATCGTTACGTTCGAGCTAGAAAAGAGGGAACTAGAAGACGATTTACAAAGACTCATCCCCAATAACTTGGAGAATCTAACTGTCATGATCATCGACGATAACGATAGTAACAGGATGATCTTCCGAGAATACCTTGGTGAGACAGGATGTAAGGTCATTAGTGCAAAAGATGGCTTAGAGGGACTTGAGATTCTTAAAGGGCTAGCTTTTGAAAATTTGCCTCAAATTGTCCTTGTAGACTTCATTATGCCTGGGATGAGTGGCCATGAATTTGGGAGACAGGTATTGAAGGAAGCAAGGTTCAAGGATTTACGGCTTATTTTGATTACCTCCACAGCTCAGAAAGGAGATGCAAGGTCAGCCCAAAATTTTGGATTTTCTGGTTACCTTTCGAAACCTGTCCGTAAAAGGGAATTAATTGCTGTTATCTCGAGTGTTGCTGTTTCAGAGGCACCAGAAACAATGGGGAATTTGGTAACAAGACATTCTATAATTGAAGAACGTCTTCAAGTGATAGATACTAGGATTCTCCTCGTAGAAGACATGCTGGCAAATCAGAGATTAGAAATGATCATGTTGAAAAAGCTTGGTTATTCAGTAGAACTCGCAGTAAATGGGCAACAGGCAGTCGAGTTATGCAATGCCATAAAATATGATCTAATATTAATGGACTGCCAAATGCCTGTGATGGACGGCTATGAAGCGACAGATCTGATTAGAAAGGCGAGTATTTTTAATCAAAACACCCCAGTCATAGCGATGACTGCCCATGCTATGGAGGGTGATCGAGAAAAATGTCTTGCAGCAGGCATGGATGACTATATTAGCAAACCAATGACCATGGCGGTGCTACACAGCAAACTGAGTTATCTCATAAAGCTGCAGACTTGAAATCGTTGAGGTTTGACTTGAAAGAGGCTTCTCCCAAGTTCAGTGAACTCAGGAGAAGCCTCTTTCTTTGACTTTAATAAACTTTTGTGCTTTTAGCATTTAAAACAATGCCTGATGGCACTATCCAGGTATCTAATAATTAAGATAAGATATAAACATAACCCATAACCAGAATTAAACGAGAAATAGAAAAGGAAATAGAACAAGAAATAGGACGGTATTAGATTTAAAACTGAGAGACCAAGGGTGAGACTTGAAAAGAATTCAGGAGGGAACTGAATGAATAAAATGTTAGTTTATGGTATAGTACTCGGGTTAGCTCTATCTTTTGTAGGATGCAGTAAGGGTAGTACAAATGGTACTGTTAAAAGCAGTTTGGAGGTGCAAAATCAGCAAGCTGCCAACTCTGTCAAAGACGGGAAAAAGACGATAGCTCTAGTGATGAAAACTTTGACGAATCCATTCTTTATAGAAATGGAGAAAGGGGCGCGCAAGGCTGAAAATGAGTTGGGTATAAATCTGATCGTGAAGACTGGAGCGAAAGAGACCTCAATAGAACAACAGATTTCTATCGTTGAAGAACTAATTATCTCGAAAGTGGATGCCATAGTCATTGCACCAGGCAGTTCGACGGAATTAATCCCGGTCCTTAAAAAAGCGCATGATGCGAAGATTCAAATTGTAAATATTGATAACCGTTTGGATCCGACGTTTTTAAAGAAAGTGGGATTGACAGATGTTCCGTTTATCAGCGTAGACAATGAAGAAGGGGCATATAAATCGGCTAAATATATTAGCGATAAAGTAATAAAGCCGACGAAGGTGGCTTTACTTGAAGGAATCCTTGGCGCAGATAATGCAGAGCAACGAAAAAAAGGCGCACTAAAAGCATTCAAAGAAAATTCGAACATCCAAATAGTTGCTAGTGAAACAGCAAATTGGAAAATCGATGAAGCGCTTACAGTAAGCTCGACGATATTTTCTAAAAACCCTGATATTGGGGCAATCTTCTGTGCCAATGATATGATGGCCTTAGGGGCAATCCAATACTTAGATATATCTAAACGAAACGATGTATTGGTAGCGGGGTTTGATGATTTAGAAGAGGCAGAGAGAGCAATTAGTAAAGGCAAAATGCAGGTGACGATTAACCAACAGGCAGATATTCAGGGTTATACCGGTGTAATATATGCTTTTGAAATGTTGAACGGAAAGAAACCACCTACGGAGACTATTATTGATACCAAACTAATCACTTCGAGCAAGTGATACTCGAATAAGTATTTTGTCTGACGGATGAAAGGACTATTCTATGTTTAGTAAATCATTCAATATGACAATAACCCAAAAGCTTTTCATTTATGTACTATTAGCCTGCGTGATCCCTTTGGCTTTTTTTGGAAGGATGTCCTATGTCAAATCAAAATCGATTATTGAGAACGAAATCAACAAATCCTCGATAAACTTGATGGAAGAGAAACAACGCCATTTAGATGTCATTATGCAAGAAGTAGAAGGGTTGATTGCCAACTTATCAAGTATTGAAGATATCAAGGACGTGCTGGCCAATACTGAAAATGAGATTAGTGATTTCGAAAGACTAGCAACGCAAGCCAAAATCGGTTATTTGTTGAGCAGTTATACAAATCTTAAAGGACTGATCTCAATCGATATTTACTCAGTTAAAGGCGAGCACTATCACGTGGGGGATACCCTTGATGTCCAAGAAATAAATCTGGAGGCAATGAAAAACCTTTATCATGAAGCGCTGAGCTCAGAAAAATCAGTCTTATGGGAGGGCATAGAAGAAAATACTAACTTAAAGTCAAAAAATAGAAAAGTGATTGTTATTAGTAAAGTTCTGAAAACAATCGATTCCAATACATTCACAGAAGAGCCCACAGGCTTACTTATAATAAACTATGATATTGAAGTTCTATATAATCATTTTACTAGCACCTATAAGGATACCGAATATATGATTCTGGATAGAAAAAACAGAATTGTATATCACCATGACACATCAAAGATAGGTGACCAACAGGGTGAAGCTTTCCTGGATCATATGAACGGATATTCTGGCAGTTTTGTTACCACTGTGGAAGGGGAAACCAAGCAGGTTTTTTGGGACAAGTCCAACAAGAATTCATGGACAATCTTAGCATTAATATCGGAAAAAAGTATTTTAGATAAGATTAAGGATATAAGACGCAATAATATTTTCTTTTTGGTGCTTTCGTTGAGTTTAGTGTTAATAGCTGCCTATCTGATTTCTAGAAGAATTGTTAAACCAATTAAGAAAATTACTCATTCCTTCCAGGAAATTCAACAAGGTATAATGAATTTTGAAACCCGTTTGGAAGCAACATCGAACGACGAAATTGGCGAGTTATCTAAATGGTTCAATGAGTTTATCCAAGGGCTAGAATTAAAGCGAAAGACAGAACTGGAATTAGTGAAGGCTAAGGAAGCTGCTGAGGCTGCAAATATTGCCAAAGGCCAATTTCTGGCCAATATGTCTCATGAAATAAGGACCCCAATGAATGGGATTGTCGGTTATCTAGAACTACTCTCTATGATGCCCATGGAAAGAGAACAAGCTAGTTATCTTGCAGAAGTTAAGGCCTCGACAGACGCTCTGCTAATATTAATTAACGAAATCCTGGATTATTCTAAAATTGAAGCGGGGATGATGTTGTTTGAACATATACCTTTTGATCTTCATAATCTCTTAGAAGAAGCAGTTTCTTTATTTTCCCCAAAAGCTCACGGAAAGGGTATTGAAATTGTTTCATATATTGCAACTGGAGTTCCGAAAGAAGTTCAAGGAGATCCCGGCAGACTGAGGCAGGTTTTGATGAACATCATCGGCAATGCAGTCAAATTCACAGATAAAGGTGATGTTGCAGTTAAAATAAGGTTGTTGAAAGAGAGTCAAGAAAAAGTACTTTTGCAGTTCGAAATCAAGGATACGGGTATCGGAATATCTGAGGAGAACAAAAGGAAATTATTCCAAGTTTTTATGCAAGCAGATGCATCTACTACTCGCAAGTATGAAGGGACAGGACTTGGACTGGCAATATCCAAAAAGTTATTGGAGCTGATTGGCGGTAGTATTGAAGTTGTCAGTGAACTTGACAAAGGCAGTACCTTCATCATGACACTCGAGCTCGAAAAAGGGAAATCGGAAGATGATCAGAATCTCATGCCCATGAAGCCTAAAAATGCAAATATTGAAGAGTGTGCTCAGAGGAAAAATATTAGTATATTACTTGTCGAAGATATGGTGGCGAATCAAAGGTTGGAAATGATCATATTAAAAAAACTAGGTTATTCAGTAGACCTAGCAATAGATGGGCAACAGGCTGTCGAAATGTGCAATCTCAAAACCTATGATCTTATTTTAATGGACTGTCAAATGCCCATTATGGATGGTTATGAAGCGACGGATCAAATTAAAAAGACGAGTAAGTTGAATAGAAACACAACAGTCATTGCAATGACTGCCCATGCTATGGAAGGTGATCGAGAAAAATGCCTTGAGGCGGGCATGGATGACTACATTAGTAAGCCAGTTACGTTGGCCGTACTTGAAGAAAAACTGAGGAGATATTTGAAGGGGTAAATTATGATACTCTTTAACGAAAGGTAAAATTTTTAAGAACCAATAGCTAAGAGTTGACCTTGTAATGATCCTCCCGATGGTGGGCGAGCTATTACTTCTTGTCTAGAAAATATAGTTTGAAATAATAAAGGACATAGAACCATAAGGGGGAGACATGATGTTTGAAAAAAACTGTATTCTAATTGTAGAGGATAGTTTAGCGGGGAGAAACCTTCTGATTGCCATATTAAAACGAGAAGGATACCGAATTGAATTTGCTTCAACCGGTCGAGAAGCGCTGGAAAAAACCTTTGAGATTAAGCCAGATTTAGTATTGTTAGATGTGATGTTGCCAGATATGGACGGGTTCGAGGTATGTAGTATGATCAGGAATAATCCGTATACATCCTTGATGCCTGTGATCATGGTAACGGCTCTTGATGATCGAGCTTCAAAGTTGAAAGGGCTTCAATCCGGTGCGGATGAATTTCTAAGTAAACCACTCGATCCATTGGAAGTAAAGGCCAGAGTCAGTACTGTTCTTAAATTAGACCGTTTCAGAAGACTATTATATGATCGGACGACGGGGCTTCCGAATGAGCTGCTTTTCATTGACTATATTGATAGTGTTATGATTAAAAAAAACAAAAAGGGTATGACCCAATTTGCGGTACATGCCGTGAAATTGAGTAACTCTATGTTTTTAAACAACTATCTTTCTGAAATAAATGATCAGAAGATGCTAAAGGACCTTCTTAATAATTTCCAAAACGGAAGGGACGATGTGAAGATAATATCCTATAATAGGGAAGGTTATTTCACTATTATACTGGATGAGGCAGGTGCAAATAAAGCCATCAAATTCGCAGAGGATATAGTGAATGCCTTTAGTAAGCCTGTGAAATACCTGGATGGTGAAATGCTACTCTCCTGTGTAATTGGGATTTCACTATACCCGGAGAATGGATCGTCAGGAAATGAGCTCATCAATAATGCACGACTGGCATATGAAAACGATAATAATAGTGAACTCGTTCAGCTAAAGCTGAACATCGAGTCTTCGGTGGGAGACTCTACCCCCACCGAAGCAGAGTACGGGGACCCACTCCCACATGAAGAAGTGGGAGTCTTACGATTGGATAAATTTCACATCCGGTTCTTTGATAAAGACCTTGAGCAAATTTGTAAAAATAATGTTGAAATTGCCGCGAATCTATATAATGCGATTGATAAAAAAGAGTTTATTCTCAATTTTCAACCTCAAGTAAGGGTGTATGACAGAGAAATCAAGGGGATGGAAGCCCTCATCAGGTGGGATAGCGAGAAATATGGCTTAGTATTCCCGGATTTCTTTATTCCTCGTGCTGAGGAGAATGGAACCATCATAAGTTTAGATAATTGGGTAATTGAGAACTCAATGAAGTATTTATGCAGAATCAACCAGATTAACAGTATAACTACAAATGTCTCCATTAATGTCTCGGCGTTGCAATTTGAGGATCCGAGCTTAGAGAGTAAGATTGTAAATTTAACGAATGTGTATGATCTGAAGCCGGAAAGAATAACCATCGAGATCACGGAAAGTTCTATTATGGCTAATTTTGAAGAATCCCAAAAAAGAATGCGGTCGCTAAAAGAAAAGGGTTTTAAACTCTCTATTGATGATTTTGGAACAGGCCAAGCATCCTTAGCTTATCTGAAGGATTATCCTGTTGACGAAATCAAAATTGACAAAGTTTTTATCCAAAACCTTGTCAATGTGAAAGTTGATTATGAGATTGTCAAACATATTATAGATCTAGCCCACACTTTAAATATGATTACAGTGGCTGAAGGCGTGGAAGAAGAACGACAGGTTGAATTACTTGAAAGTCTCGGCTGCGACGTCATACAGGGGTATTTTTTCAGTAAGCCAGTAGGTGAAGATGAGATGCGCGAATTGCTATTAACACAGCCTTTTCGAAAACCGGTGTTTGAGAATAAAATTTATAAGAGGGAATTTTTGAGTGCGAACACAGCAAGCTGAGTTCTGTCTTTCAACTGCAGCTTGGAAATTATGGAGGTTATAGAATTTTTGACGGTACCTTCAGCAATAAAGAGAGAGGCACTTATTTCTTTGTTGTCTTTTCCATCAACGATCAACCGAATAATATCCAGTTCCCGAGCTGTAATGATTACCTCGATACCCTCAATGGAAACTGTGTTATTTATGATCTTTTTCGTCTCGTCATAGTGTGCCGTGAAAGCCGTCGATCTTACAACATCTTTGTGCATGATTTGTAAACCCAAATAAGTACTTTGTATGGAAAGCATTAATTCTTCTGTACCAATATTCTTCAGGATATAGCCGTTTGCTCCGTTGCTGAGTGCTTCCACAACATCGGTTTCGTCATCGGATGCGGTGAGCATCAGAACCTTGATATGTGGATAGGCTGATTTGATCGGTTTAGTCGCCTCAGTACCGCTACAAACAGGCATCGATATATCCATTAGTACCACATCGGGATTATATTTGCCGCATAATTCATAAGCCTCGTGGCCATTGGTCGCACAAGCAACAACCTTCATGTCACTATTGTTTTCTATAAACGTTTTGAAGCATTCCCTCAAGAGCTTCTGATCATCTGCAATTAGAACCTTCAGCATAAAAAACCTCATTTTTAAAAATCTTCTAGACATATCATACAATGCAAAATTTAAGTGCATCATGCTTTTGGCATGCATTTTAGTGACTTATGGTACTATGTCAGTGCTTATATTTAAAATAGAATTAGAACATACAAGCAGCGAATCTGGGCACGGGATTAGCGACTTGCCCTAGGAAGCAATAACGAAGCTTTTTTGCTCGAAGTAGTAGGCAATTGTCTTGATTGCATTCTCAGTAATAACGAAGAAATTATCGTAAAGGGGTTGAATATTATCATAGTCACCATTTTTCAAAACCTTACTGATTTTTATGGTTTCTTCATAGATGTCAAGGATCCGATAGTTCACTGAAATCCCTTTGATATTATGGTTGATCCGCTCAATTCCATCGAGATCTTTCTCAGCTAGACAGATTTTTACTTTGGAAATCTCTGAATTGATTTCCTTAATGAAATCAGAAAAGAGATCGGCCATGTCTTCGTCAGGGAGGCCAAGATCAATAGAGAAGCCTTCCAAGTCATATCTGCAGTTGGTATCCATGTCGTTACTCCTTTCAATCAGCAATTAACTTCAGTATACAACAAAAACAGGAAGTTTTAACACTTAAGATTACATATGCTTCACATTTTTTAGGAGGGGATATACTTTGTAACGGATTTAGAACTTCAACATTTATAAATCTGGTAGAGAACTCGCTCATATTAAGATCAAAGAATTCAAATAAAATTGGAGAAAGATGAGGAAAAAAAATGAAAAGCATCAAGATGAAAATGGCTATATATATAGGGGTCCTCTTATTAATATCTTGCCTAGGGTTACAAGTGATCTCGTATTTGAGTGCTTCTAAAGCAATAACGACCCAGACAGACGAAGCACTTGAACATTTAGCCGTCCAAGGAGCAAATGTTGTTTCGGAACGGACGAATGCAATACTGGGGAGTCTAGAAGTAGTTGCGAGCATGGACAAAATAACGGATATAACAGGTTCATGGGAGGATAAAAGTAAGATTCTACAAGAAGAGATAAAAAGAAATGGACACTTGTCGATCGTTATCGCAGGGCTAGACGGATCGGGAAGACTTTCGACTGGGAAAGAGGTTAATGTCAAGGATAGGGCATATTTCGATAAGGCGATAGCAGGAGATAAAGCAATATCAGAACCAGTCATAAGCAAAGATGACGGATCAATGATTATCGTTTATGCAGTGCCAATTAAACAGAATGGGGCTGTAGTTGGCGTTCTGGGAGCGGCGAGAGACGGGGCTAACTTAAGTGCAGTTACCAATCAAATTACATTTGGAGAATCAGGTAAAGCTTACATGATCGACAAAAGAGGCGTCAAGGTTGCCCATAGTAACCCTGAACTTGTTGCAAATATGGTTAATGATATAGAAAATTCTAAAACTGACCCTAAACTCGAGGCTTTGGCCAAATTGGAAAAGGAGATGACACAGGGAAAGAGCGGGGCTGGTGAGTATGAGTATACTGGAATTGTTAAACACTTGGGGTATGCGCCTGTAAAAGGGACAGACTGGTCCTTGGCTGTAGCAGCGCCGAAAGATGAAGTAATGGCTGGAATAAAGACCATGGCTAATTTACTCATTCTTGCCTCAGTAGTATTTTTGTTATTAGGTTTAGGAGCAGCATACTTTATTGCTAAGTTAATCGCTACACCCATCAAATTGGCTTCAGAACACCTGGAGTTCATTGCAACAGGAAATTTCACACGCGATATTCCAGAAAATCTTATGAAGAAGAAGGATGAAATAGGTGTACTCGCCAAGGCAATCTCCACTATGCAGAGATCAGTTAAAGAAGTGGTTAAAGGAGTTATGAATGAATCGAGAAATGTTGAAGAATCGATGTTAGCTACGAGTCTAACGATTACTGAGTTAACCTCCCAGATTGAAGAAGTGTCTTCAACCACAGAGGAATTATCGGCTGGCATGGAAGAGACCGCTGCATCAAGTGAAGAAATGAGTGCAACAGCGACAGAAATTGAGAGAGCCATTAGTTCCATTGCGATAAAAGCCCAACAAGGGGCAGTATCAGCAGGAGAGATCAGCAGAAGAGCGGGCGAACTTAAGCAAAATGCCATCTCCTCGCAGAGAAACGCCCAGACTCTCTATCTAACGACACAGGATAAAATGATTAAGGCTATTGAGGAATCTAAGGCCGTAGATCAGATCAATGTACTATCTGATGCGATATTGCAAATCACCTCCCAGACCAATCTACTGGCACTGAACGCGGCAATAGAAGCGGCAAGGGCCGGAGAGGCAGGCAGAGGTTTTGCTGTTGTTGCAGAAGAGATTAGAAAACTAGCCGAGAATTCAAAAAATACTGTCAACGAAATTCAGAAAATAACTCAGCTAGTTGTTTCAGCGGTTGGAAACCTGTCGGAAAGCTCAGAGAGTGTTTTAGAATTCATAGACAAGCAAGTTATTAATGATTACGAAATTATGGTGAAAACGGGTGAACAATATAATCAGGATGCAGAGTTCGTTGATAACTTGGTGTCCGACTTCAGCGCAACTGCAGAGGAACTTACTGCTTCGATACAGGAGATGACGAAGGTGATCGAAGAGATTGCCGTCGCCGCCAATCAAGGGGCTGAAGGTACCACAATCATTGCCCAGAAAAGCGTAATGGTGGTTACTAAAGCAGACGAGGTAATGAAGCAGGCGGATGAATCAAAGCAAAGCTCGGATAATCTCACCAAAATGGTATCGAAATTCATGGTGTAAATAACAAAGTATATGCCCAGTTATAGCGTGAGAAATTGTAAAAGAGCCTAGTATCATCGAGAAGCCATTGCATCTGTTCGAATTTGCAATGGCTTCTAGTATTGACACAAAAATATAACTGTTATATACTTTGTATAACAGTTATATTTGTTATAACATATATGGAGGGAAAATATTAATGATAATAAAAATAGATCTTCGGTCAGAGATCCCTATATATACGCAGTTGCAAAATAGTATCATTGAAGGGATTGTCTCTGGAGATCTAAAGCCTGCTGAACCGCTTCCATCGGTTCGTGCTATGGCCTCTGACCTTGGAGTAAACATGCATACAGTTAATAAAGCCTATAATTTTTTGAGACAAGATGGCTTTATTCAGATTCATAGACAAAAAGGCGTTGTTATCAATCCGGAGGGTATGCCTGAGGTGACTTCGGAATATTTAATCAAATTTAAACAGGAGATTAGGCCAATCATTGCTGAAGCATTATGTAGAGGCATGGAACAAAAAGATTTTAATAGATTTTGTGAAGAGCTATTTACAAATTTACAGAAAAAAAGGGGGTAAATGGTGATGGGAAGTATCATTAGTATTGGAGTTATGTATAGCACTTATCTTATCCTGGGAATTCTTATGGGATTTATGCCATACCTTACTCGAAAAACAGAAAGCTTTGGTGTGACAATCCCTGAGGATATATATTATAGCGAGCAATTGAAGAGCATGAGAAAGAAGTACTCAGTACAGGCTATTCTAATTCTACTTCCGTTGTCGATTGGTTTTGCAGTATTATCTTTTAAAGCCATAACACCGGAGCGTGGTACTTTTATTTTTGGCATGGGGCTGGTACTCTTAATAGGTTGTCTATTTGCACTCTACTTGAAATATCATTTCACTATGAAACGATTAAAATCGGATAACAAATGGGAAAAAGAGAAACCACAAGCAATTGTAATAGACACACGCTTTAGAAATAGGAAATTAGCACACTCTAATTTATGGTTTCTGATACCAGCATTTATAATGCTTGCAACACTTGCAATAACCCTTATTTATTTTGATAGAATACCCGAAAGAATAGCTTTACAGTATGATCTCTCTGGTGAGGTGACTAGATGGGCTGATAAATCATATAGAGCGATTTTCTGGATTCCTGTTCAACAATTTATTATGATAGCTCTCTTTGTTTTTGTTAACAGCATAATATCCAGAGCAAAACAGCAAATAAACGCAGCTAATCCCGAGAAGTCTCTTGTCCAAAACCAAATATTCCGCCTAAGATGGTCAGCTTTTATAGTAGTAACAGGGATATCTATGGTAATTATTTTTGGTTCTATTCAAATGTCTTTCATTTTCAATGTAGATCCTAAGGTAATGTTGGTGATTAGTGGGTTGCTAACAGGAATGCTTCTTATTTTAGCTATTATATTGTCTATATCTACTGGCCAGGGAGGAAGTAGAGTAAATGTAAATGATGGAAGAACAACGGCAGAAATTGATAGAGATGATGATAGATACTGGAAACTTGGTCAATTTTATTTTAATCCAAATGACCCTACCATATTTATAGAAAAGCGTTTTGGAATAGGCTGGACTATTAACTTCGCGAGCATTAAAGCCTGGTTAATACTGATCGGGATCATTGCCGTAACAATTGGCAGTCAATATATTTTCAGAATATAGGTGAATACTTCATCTCTTTAAGTTTAATTCGGCCAGTGAACTCTTTCAGCTAAAGCTGAACATCGAGACTTCGGTGACGTAAGTCTCCCGTACGATAATCTCCGGTGGAAAGTATCGCCGAAGCGCACTGCCCGTAACGAATGTTATTGCGCTGAGGATAGACTTACACCGAAGGCGCAGCGCCATTGACAAAGTAAGTACGGAGTTTATGCTTCTTTTACAACTCTGGCTTCTAACAATTGCGGTCCAGTCGGTTCGAGTAAAATGGCAAATACTTATAAAGGCCACGCGCCTGCGTGGCCTTTATAACACTTAATAGACACGTTTTGCCCCAACATAAGCTTTGGCCCAATAGGGAGTAAAGCTATAAATAGTAATTCCCTTACTACTCGTTGCACTGATAAATTGATTATTCCCAATATAGATGCCTACATGACTAACTTGCTTTCCTGAGATAAGGGTAAAGAAAACTAAGTCACCAGGAATAAGATTGTTAAAGGCTACTGGGGTACCTACTCCATATTGATCAATGCTGACACGTGGCAAAGTAATATTTTGGCTAGCAAAAACATAACGTGTAAAGCCAGAGCAGTCAAAGCCTGCAGGAGTGGTCCCTCCCCATTTGTAGGGAACGCCTAAGAAGCTTTTGGCTGTAGTAATGATTCGTTTAGTTTTTTCTTGAGGCGAAATATTTGCATTATTTAAGGCTTCTTGTGTTTGTGGTCCGACAATTCCATCCACTAATAAATGATTATCAAATTGAAAACCCTGAACAGCAGTCTTGGTTTTACTTCCGTAAATGCCGTCTATTGGGCCAACATCATAATTTAAGGTTTGGAGCTTTGTTTGCAGCATACTGATTTCTGAACCAGTTGATCCAACCTTTAATATGGCAGCTTGGGTTACTGAAGCTGTGGAGAAAATAGCTATTATTACTAATGTCATTAAGATAATACTCTTTTTCACTTGACTACTCCTTTCCTGTAGCTTGTTGCCATCAAGGCCTTGCATATTGAAGTATACCTGCTGACCACATAAAAATAAAGTACAAGTTGTTGGTTGTGGCACCAGTTATAACCATGTTGAAATTCTTAACTAGATGATAAGGAATACACAGCTAAAAAGATTTTGTGTTACAATCCTGCAAAAAAAGAAGCGGAATTTCGCATTTCATCGTAATTTCACTTCTTTTAAATTGATTTTCAATTCAATTCAGTTTAGTTTTAAGTGGCCTCTGTGAAGGGCTATTTCCTTAAATATTTGAGAGTATAAGTATTGGCAAACTTTTTATTTTTTGGGGCACGATAGTATAGATTAAGAATTGCTAAAATGAGGGAGATAGAATATGCAAAAGGTTTTAGTCGCCGAAATAAGAAGTGAGACAACTGTTGTGAATGCCTTTGGTGATTTAGATACAGAGAACCCTCGGTTACTTGGGCAAGGGCTTTCTCCGACGACAGTACTCGATGGAGATGTCGGAATTGGATTAAGATCGGCTGTTAGCGATTTAGAGAAAGATATAGGGCCCGTTGGGTTTTTAGGTAAAATTCCTTTTTATGCAACCAGTTCGGTATCGACAAGACGTGCTCTTCAGGAGGTCAATGTGCCATATATTCTCAAAGGCAAGATCTTGCCAACTCCAAAAGCAATCATGCAGATTGCCCAACTTATTTATGAAGAAGTGGGAGATGTCCTAGTTATTGATGTTGGAGGTGTATCGACGAATGTATACTCGATAAGCTTGATTTCGAAACCCGTGGCGCAACGAACGGTTGAAGAAGATCTTGGCGTTTTTATCAACGCTTTGACTTTAGTGAAACTCATAGGCGAAAATAGAATCAAGGAGAAACATGGTCAAGGTTGGGAGAAACTTATAAAATTCGAGCCTGAAACGCTGGAAGAGTTGGCCCTTTGCGCAGAGTTAACTGCTGCGGCGGTAACGATTGCTCTACAACGGCATTGTGGCCAAACTTGTAATTATAATGGAACTTGTGGTAAAGTTACGAGCGTGAAGAGCCGGGATTTATCGCGGATCAGGTGGATCGTTGGAACTGGTTTAGCACTCACTCAGTTACCGAATGGCCTTGAAATTATGAGAGAAAGCATTAAGGGGATGGAGGATACTTTGCCGCAAGGGGGCATACCTATCTTGTTAGATAAAGATTATATTATGGCATCCTTGGGAGTATTAACAACGACCTTTCGACAAGGAGCATGGCAGCTATTGCGTGAATCATTTGGAGTTGAGAATTAGAATACCTAAAAAAGTCATCAATCCTTGAAATAATCAATACGAATAAGGGCAAGGAGCAAAACCTCGACTGGGTGCTTCTTGCTCTTTTAGGTAAAGGTTCATCTAGTTCCTTCACCACAAAATTGCCAAAATATCATGCGACTGCTGCAGAAGAACATCAAATCCAGCAGTCCTCAGGGGTTTAAGATAGGAAAATAGAAGAATATAGCGAATAACTAATATCAAGTGAATTCATATTATACATATTTGGGTGGAGAGGAGCTAAATTGGTAGATGTATATTTCGTGCAGTGCAGAGCGTAAAATTCTTCAAATTTCTGATGAGGGAGAAACGATTATCGCTGGATATTGGAGCCCTGAACTGGGTTTTTGCTCTCAGTCAGTGCTTTTAAAATGGAAGGATGGCAAGGTCAGCTCATTACAGTCTTTGGGTCATTTAGTAAGCTACTCTGAAAAATCAATGCAATGGGATTCTTATTTCCTCCTACCCGGATGGTTAGATGCCCATGTTCATTTAGCTTTAGACAGCCTTGATTTTTATCAGTGTTTGGAAAATTGGGCTCAGCCTTCATTAATTGAAGATAACATTAAAGCGTTTTTACAACGATATTTGGAGATGGGAATTGTGGCTATTCGTGATGGCGGTGACTTACCCGGCTTTTCGTGGATGGCAAAAAACAGGGTCAATGAAGGTGTGTGGCCTGGACCTAGGGTCATATCTGTACACGAGGCTGTGAATCGAGCGGGAATGTATGGCCGTTTTCTTGGACGTGGCTTTAAAGATCTATCAGAGTGGCGGGAAAAGGAAATTGACTTCTTCAGCCAAGGCATTGACCAACTCAAAGTCATAGTTTCTGGACTGATTCGGTTTGATGATTTTGAGAGAGTAGGTCCAACTCAGTGGACGGTTGGGGAATTAGGAGAGTTTGTCGAGGCGGCTCATGAACGTGGAATACTGGTAATGGCTCATGCTAGTGGAGAAGAGGGAATTTCGGTAGCCATTGCAGCAGGAGTGGATTCGATCGAACACGGATATTACATGACAACCAGACATCTTGAGCTGATGAGAGAAAATAACATTGCTTGGGTCCCGACTGTGGCACCCATCGGAAATATTTTAAAATATCCATCCGATCGTTACTCTTCCCATGAAATCGATACTTTGAAACGTATTCTAGATGTTCAACTTACTAAAATCTGCGAGGCCTATCATTTGAAAGTGCGACTGGGTGTCGGCACAGATGCCGGTGCTTATCGAGTGCCTCACGCAGAGAGTATGTACGATGAGATGGACTGGATGGTTCAAGGAGGAATTCCAAAGCTGGAAGTCTACCGTATGGCGACGTATGAAAACGCCCGGATCTTTGGTAGTCCAGACTTGGGAAGGTTAGATGTCGGAACACCTATGAATCAATTACAGCTTGTTAAAAACTTATAAGTATGGTTTTATAATCGATATCTCTGAGTAGTTTACCTTCTTCAGTATTATGAACATAAAACGAAGCTAGGGGAGGTTTCTTGATTAATGGATATTTCTTCTTTTGAAAGTGCGTGTTATGATAATGGAGGTGAAATTTTAAACCCAATAGGGGCATAATTCTTATAGATTAATAAGTTGAATAGAGTGTTAATTTGCAGAAGGAGAGAGGGGAAAAACTATGGAGAATTTTCTTGGTGGGCTTGGGTTCCAAGAAATACTGATCGGAGGTTTAGGGATCGTTACTGTGGGTTTTATTCTAAAAAAACTATTTAAATTTGCAATTACCATAGTGGTGGTTATTGCACTTATTTATTATGGGTTACCAATACTCCAGACTGTGATGCCAAAGTAAGAGGGAGGACGACCATGAATCTTATTGGTAATATAATCTGGTTATTAATTGGAGGTATCCTTGCATCAATTGTATGGTTTTTAGCAGGGTTATTATTGTGTGTAACTGTCATTGGCATACCTTTTGGTGTTCAATGTTTCAAGATTTCGTTATTCGTATTGTGGCCTTTTGGAAAAGAAATAGAACTTGGACATTTTGGAGCAGGAGGATTGATTTTCAATATCATTTGGCTTATTATTTTTGGATGGGAGTTTGCTATAGCTCATCTCGTTATAGGTGCAATATTTTGTATTACAATTGTAGGTATACCATTTGGACTTCAGCATTTTAAATTTGCAGCACTTGGGCTTATACCTTTTGGCGCGAAAATACGCTAGCATAATGCTGCTTCTCAGTGATATATTATTCAAAAGCTTGCATCATTTTCAGAAAGGATGAGTAATTAATGATACGCATTGGGGTTATTGGACAGTCGGGCGAGATACCCGCTGAACTGCAACAAATGGCTCAAGAAATAGGACGGGAAATTGCTTTAAGAGGGGCAATTCTCATAACAGGTGGTACGAACGGAGTAATGGAGTGTGCTTCTAAAGGTGCCAAAGAGGCTAATGGACTAGTAGTAGGGATTTTACCAGGAGATACAATGGATAGGGCGAATAAATATATCGATATTCCTATTAATACAGGATTAAGCTTTGATTACCGTAGCTTAATTCTCGTTCATTCTTCAGATGCTCTAATAATGGTAGGTGGAGGTAATGGCACACTTGGAGAATTATCCGCCGCTTATCTGAACCTCAAACCTGTCGTGATCCTTGAACCTTCGGGCGGATGGGCTAACAGAGTGAGGACTATGGCTTATGAAGAAACGTATTTAGATGAAAGAAAAAGCTGCAAACTGGATTATGCACAGACAGTTAAAGAGGCCTTGGATATTGCCTTAAGCCGAATAAAGAACAGATAGGATTACCAATAGTTGAATAGACGATAATAGTAGTATCAACCATCGATCAAGCACCTTGAAATCAAGAAGTGCAGTAAAGTAAGAGGAAGAGTCTAATAAAATAGTAGGTAAAATATGGGTTAAACTATGTATGGGAAAATGTTTTACATGTAATACTAGGGTTAATGTGTGATCGGAGGTATTTTATATGGGAGATAAAAATCCTAAGAACAAGGCAAAAATGAAGAAGAAATCTGAGAAGAAAACTATCGCTCTATTATCTTAGTCCCAGTTTCAAAAAACATAGTTAATTAAAGTTTATCTAGACGACTTCGGTTTTGAGCCGAAGTCAATTTTTTTTTCAGTTTATCCAATCGTAAGACTCCCACTTCTTCAAGTGGGAGTGGGCCCCCGTACCCTGCTTCGGTGACGATAGTCTCCAGTGGAGAGTATCGCCGAGCCGC
>Ga0209347_1000945_pt1 | contig 57300 bp, 57 predicted proteins | sample AutmiccommuBRH23_FD_187382 | JGI IMG/M metagenome (GOLD analysis project Ga0209347, IMG submission 187382) | Deep subsurface microbial communities from Mt. Terri, Switzerland - Autotrophic microbial communities BRH/23 (SPAdes) (version 2) | ecosystem: Environmental > Aquatic > Deep subsurface >... | reverse complement strand
GGAGGCGCCCCACGACGGGCCGCGCGCAGCGTTCGCCGCAGCTCAGCGGTGGCGCCGACGCGCCGAGCATCCGCTCAACGACCCGTTCACCGCGAGGGCGTGCCGGGCCGCGGTGCGCAGCGCGGAGGCGCTGGTGGCGGACTACGCTCGCGCCCGGTGAGAAGGTTCGACGAGTAGGCCGCCGAGGCATAACGTTTCGCCCCTCTCGAGCGACTAACAGGTATGCGCAGTTCTCTGGGTGTCTCGCTGGGCGCAGCCAACCTCATCGCCGTCGCGGACGGGCGGCCGACCGTCCGGCGCGCAGTCCTCACGCTGTCCCCGAATCGCCTGCCGCAGGTGGGCTCACCGTCGACGCCCGGTGTGTCGGTCACCGGCTTCGTCGACCGTGTCGGGGACCCGGTGTCCCTGGTGGCCGCCGACGGTTCGAGTCACCACGCCGACCGTCTGGCCGCGACCGCGATCGAGGCATTGACGCGGGTCGCCCGCCCGCAGCGACGGCCGGACGTGGCGGCGGTCGCGGTGCCCGCGCACTGGCCGGGGTCGGCGGTCGCGGCGCTGCGCGCCTGCGTTCCCCATCTGACCGTGGTGTCCGACGCCGTCGCGGCGCTCACCGCGCTGCAGGCGAACCCCGGCCTGCCCGCACACGGCGTGGTCGCGCTCTGCGACTTCGGCGCGACGGGCAGCAGCATCACGCTGGCCGACGCCGGCAACGGCTTCGCGGTGATCGGCCAGACGGTCCGCTACGACGACTTCTCCGGCGACCTCATCGACCAGTCACTGCTGCGCCAGGTGCTCACCGACCTCGCCGTCGACCCGACCGCCACATCGGCGGTCGCGTCGCTGACGGAGTTGCGTGAGCAGTGCCGCGCAGCCAAAGAGCGGCTGTCGGTCGGGACGGCCACCGCGCTGGAGGGCTTCCACACGACGATCCGGTTGACCCGCGCCGAACTCGAGACGGTGGTGAGCGCCCCGCTCGACGGGTTCCTCGAGGTTCTCGTCGACACGCTGCGCCGCAACCGCATCGCTCCCGCGCAGCTCGCCGCGATCGCCACTGTCGGCGGTGGCGCACGTATTCCGCTTGTCACGCAACGTATTTCGGAGGTGTTCAGGCTGCCGGTGGTCACCACGCCGGAGGCGCAGGCGGCCGCCGCGGCCGGTGCCGAACTGCTCGCGGTGCGCGGCGCGGATCACGAGGCACGCACCGTTCTGGCCCCGGCGTCGGCAGTGGACGAGACCGTGGCAGCCGCGGTTCCGCTGGCGTGGTCCGCCGAGACCGTCGATCTCGAGGTCACCCAGTTCGCCCAACCCGTCTATGACACCGTCCAGGCGCGGCCCGACATCCACTTCGACCATCAGCCGTTCGACGAGCCCGAGGCCGAACCGCTGCCCTGGTATCGACGGCCGGGCGTGGTGTTCGCCGGCGCGGCCTGCCTGGCCGCGGTGGCGGCGACGGGCCTGCTGTTGACCTCGAACGCCGGACAGGCGGACACCGTGGAGACCGGCGCGTCCGGAATCTCCACCCCGGTCGCGACGCGGCCGATGGAGGCGCCCGCCGACACCGCCCCGCCGCCGGTACCCGCCGCCGTCACCGAGACGGTGGTCGTGAACGGCCCCGCACCGCGGGCGGCCCAGGCGCCGGTGCAGGCACCGCCACCGCAGCCGCGGGTGGTCTCCAAGCAGGCGGCACCGCAGCAGGTTCGTCCGCCGCAGGCGGCACCACCGCCGGCTCCCGCTGCGCCACCACCGTCGCCGACGCCGTCGCCCGAGCCGTCGCCGACACCATCGCCGTCGCCGATACCCGAGCCCGCGCCGGAACCTCAGCCGTCGCCCGAGCCTTCACCTCAGCCGTCGCCCGAGCCGGAACCCGAGCCGTCGCCGTCACCCGAGCCGTCACCCGAGCCGGAACCGTCGCCGGAACCCGAACCCGAACCCGCACCTGAGCCGTCACCGGAGCCAGAACCTCAGCCGGAGCCCGAGTCGGAGTCGGCCCCGGAGTCATCGGCCGCGCCGGAACCCACCCAGGCCACCGAATGCGTGCCGGGGGCCGAAATCATCTGCTAGCCAGGCGGATCAGGGCTCTGCAGGCGGTGGTGGCGGCTCCGTCACCGTCTCGGTCTCGGTCTGTGTCTGGGTGACGGTGCTGGTGCTGGTGCTCGTGCTGACCGAGGTGCTCGGCGTCGTCGTGGTCGTCGTGGTCGTCGTGGTGGTCGTCGGCTCGGTGGTGGTGGTCGTCGTGACCGGCTCGGTCGTGGTGGTGGGGGTCTCGGTCTCCGTCACCGTTGCCGGGGGCGCCACCGCCGGGGAGGTCGTCGAGGTCACCGGTGTCAGGCTGGTGGTCGTGGTGGAGTCGGAAGTGGAGTCTCCGGTGATGGCCTTGGCCAATCCGTAGACGATCAGGGCGATCAGCACTGCCCCGATCGCGCCGAACGCCACCAGCGCCACCGGCTTGCGATACCATGGCGTCTCGCCGTCATGCGGCGGTCCGGGGTCGTCTCCGTAACCGCCGTACTCGCCGTAACTACCGAGTTGCGTCGGGTCGTCGTCGGAATAGTTGCTCTGATCGTCGGGAGATCCGTAGCGCGCCACGAAACCCGATAGTAGGCGCTCGCCTCTACGGCACCGGGTTCAATGTGCGTGTCACATTGGTACGCGGCCGATTGCGTGTGGTCCGTGTCGTGGTGGCGTCGCCCCCGTCGGGCTCGCGTGTTCTCGGGGGACGGGAGTTCGGGTTCCGGCTCGACGACTTCGAGGTTTCCGGCGTGCTGGACGGAGTCAGATCGGGGTTGATGTCGGTGGTGACGGGCGGGCTGGTGCTGGTGATCGTCGCGGTCGTGGTCGACGTCGAGGACCTGGACGCGGTCGATGTGAAGGCAGGCCCCACGTAGTTGATCGGGGCCTGGACGGGTTGATTGACCTCGCGGACCACATAGTTGATGGACACCACCAGGATGCCGATCGCAGCAAGACCCGCCAGGCTCGCGCCGAGTACCGCCGACGTCCGGTTGTGCCACGGGACGTGCGGCGGTTCCCGCTGCGTGTCGTCGCGATCCCGGCTGGCCACGGCCACCGATAGTAGCCGCGGACGCGGTACGGACGCTGGGTCAGCGGAGCTGCGGCAAGACCTGCTCGGCGAAGAACTCGACGTGATCCAGGTCCGACATGTCGAGAAGCTGCAGGTAGACGCGCTGGACGCCGGCCTCGACGAACGGGCCGAGCTTGTCGACGATCTCCGCGGGAGTGCCTACTGCAGGAGAGTTCATGCGCAGCTCGTCGACGTCGCGGCCGATCGCGGCGGCACGGCGGGCGATCTGCTCCTCGTCGCGGCCCGCGCACACCACGAACGCGGCGGAGTACGTCAGGGAGTCCTTCGCACGTCCCGCGTTCTCGACCGCCGCCGCCACCCGCGCGTACTGCGTGGTCAAAGTGTCCAGCGGCACGAACGGGATGTTGAACTCCGCGGCGAACTGCGCCGCGAGCGCCGGGGTTCGTTTGGCGCCGCCGCCACCGATGATGATCGGCGGGTGCGGGGACTGGACAGGCTTGGGTAACGCCGGGGAGTCGTCGACGCTGTAGTGGGTGCCCGAGTAGTCGAAGGTCTGTCCGGACGGCGTGGTCCACAGCCCGGTGATGATCTCGAGTTGCTCGGTCAGCCGGTCGAATCGCTCGCCCAGCGGCGGGAACGGGATGGCGTACGCGCGGTGCTCGGCCTCGAACCACCCCGCTCCGATGCCGAATTCCACACGGCCACCGGACATTTCGTCGACCTGTGCCACCGAGATGGCCAGCGGCCCCGGGTGGCGGAAGGTCGCCGAGGTGACCATGGTGCCGAGACGGATCGACGAGGTCTCACGCGCGAGACCGGCCAGCGTCACCCAGGAGTCGGTCGGGCCGGGCAGCCCGCCGCCGCTCATCGCCACGTAGTGGTCGGACCGGAAGAACGCCGAATAGCCCGCGCTCTCGGCGGTGCGCGCGACCGCGAGCTGGTCGGCGTAGGCAGCACCCTGCTGAGGTTCGACGAAGATTCTGAAATCCACCGGGTTCACGGGTTCAAGCCTAGGGTCACAGCCCGCCGCGCGACTTCTTCACCGCCTCGATCAGGTCGGCAGGCCCGTCGATCCTCACCCGGGATTCGTCGCGGCCCGCGGCGAACAGCAGCAGCTCGCCGGGGTCTCCGGTGACGGTGAGCTGCGGCCCGCGGCCCGCGGTGGCCAGGGTGTCTCCCTGCGGGGTGCGCAGGATCACCTTGGCGGGAGACTTGCGCAGGGTCATCCGAGCCATCATCGCCACGGGCCTGCGCAGCGCCGCCACGGTCTGCTCGTCCAGCGGGCGGGGCTCCCAGCCCGGGCGCGCCCGACGGACGTCCTCGTGGTGAATGAACATCTCGGCCACGTTGGCAATGGGGTCCAGCAGCTTGAACGGCGAATACAGCGGCGGCCCGGCGGCGACCTGATTCACCAGCTCGTCCCACTCGGTCGATGTGGCCACCTGGTGCTGGACCCGCTCGGTGTAGTCGGCGAACGCCGAGATCAGGATGCCCGGCGCGGCGTCCAGGCGGCGCTCGCGGACCACGAGGTGCGCCGTCAGGTCACGGGCGTCCCAGCCCTCGCACAGGGTGGGCGCGTCCGGGGGGACTTCCCGGAACGTCGCGACCAGGGCTGCTCGCTCTTGTTGTGCCACCGTCATGTCAGCGGTTTCCCTTCTGGTTGTGTCCCCCGGGGAAGTTTCCCACTTGTCCGGAGGCTCTGGTGTTCGGTCACGATGTCGGTCGTCGTAGGTTCAGCAGGGTGTTCTCGACGACCTCGGTCAACGCGGGATGGATCCAGTACGGTCGGTGCGCGAGATCATCGGCAGTGATGCCGAAATTCATTGCGACCACGAAGATCTGGATCAGCGTCGCGGCCTGATCGCCGAGAATGTGGGCGCCCAGTATCGTCCCGTCGGGGCCGGCAAGCACCTTGCACAGACCCGTCCGGTCCTGCATCGCCCAGCCGTAGGCGACGTCTGCGTACGCGGCTACGCCGACGCGGTAGTCCAGATCGTCCTCGCGACAACCGGTCTCGGAGCGTCCCACCGAGGCCAGTTGCGGTTGGGTGAAGACCGCCGACGGCACCAGGTCATGGCTGACGGTGCGGGGGTCGCGTGGGTGTAGCAGATTGTGTTTCACGACCGCGGCCTCGCGGTTGGCGACGTGCTTGAGCGGCGTCGGGGTGCTGACGTCGCCCAGCGCGAAGACGCCCTCGGCGGTGGTGCGGCAGTAGTCGTCGACCACTATCCGGCCGTCGTCGTGGGTGTCGATGCCGGCGTTGTGCACCTCCAGGCGATCGCTGTTGGGCGTCCTTCCCGCGGCGATCAACAGCGTGTCGGCGCGCACCTGGGATCCGTCGTCGAGATGGAGCACCAGATCGTCCGGCGTCCCGGTGATCTCGGTCAGCTCGCGGCCGCAGCGCAGGTCGTACCGTGACCGGATCATGTCGGTGTACGCGACGCGTAGGTCGTCGTCCTGTGGGCCGCCGAGGAGGCGATCCGATTTCTCGACGATGGTGATCGCGCTGCCCGCGCTCGCGAACACGTGGGCGAGTTCGGCGGCGATGTAGCCGCCGCCGAGCACTGCGAGGCGTTCGGTGGCGCTGTCGATGCGCATCACCGTGTCGGAGGTCTCGAAGGGCAGGCCGGAGTCGGCGACCGCATCCGGCACGACGGGGCGGCCGCCTGTGGCGACGACGATGCGCTCCGCGGTGATCTCGACGGTGTCGTCGTCGGTCGAGACACTCAGCCGGCGTGGACCGATGAATCGGGCATGACCGCGGTAGACGGTGATGAACCCGGTGCGTTCGCGGCCCGCCGCTCCGTCCTCGGCCACACCGTCGGTGCGGGTGAACACGCGGTCTCGCACGTCGCGCCACCGCATTCCGGTCGACGTCGCCCCGACGCCGAACTCCTCGGCGCGGGCGACGGTGTCGGAGATGCCCGCGGTGTACGCGAGCATCTTGGACGGAATGCACCCATAGTTGACGCAGGTGCCTCCGAACCTGCGTTCCTCGACGATCGCGACATCGAGATCGGCGAACCGGTCGTCGACGACCATGTTTCCCGAGCCCGCGCCGACGACGATCAAGTCATGTGTGCGCATCCGCAGTGCTGTTCCACCACGTGGTCGGCATCAAACCTCGGACTTCAGAAGCCCTCGACGCCCTCGACGCTGATGGCCATGCCGTGTCCGGTGCTGTCGTTGGTGAAACGCGTGCCTTCCGCGCTGGCGTCGATGGTCCACCCCACCGCCGAGTAGGTCCGGTAGTCCAGCGTGACGGCGGGGATGGCGCCCAGATTTCCCAGCACCCAACTGATTTCACCGCTGGAGCTGACACGCACCCCGTTGGCGGGGGTCCCGTCCACGTCGGGGGCGTTGGTGAATGCCGCCTCGCAGCCGACCTCCTGCTCGTCGAGCTGGCAGCGGGTCTTGCCGGACTTCGTCTGGATGAACACGTATCCGTTCCGGGGCTGGAGCACCTCGCCCCCGGAGGGGCGCGGCGTCGTCGGCGACGGGGGCGGGTCGATGCTGGAGGGCGGCGCGGTGGTGGGCCTGCTGGGGCGCGGGGTCGGGAAGTTCGGCTCGGTGAACGAGTCGGGGGTTCGGGTCGCGGTGCCCTCGACGGTGGACTGGCAGCCGCCGAGCAGGGCGGTGCAGGCAAGCACGCCTGCGATCACCGGCCGCGTCTTCATCCCGTCCAGCGTACGCAGCATGTGGCGAGAGTGACGGAAGTGACGCGCGGAACGTCGCGACCTCTCGTTACGGGTCGTCGAGCATGGCGATCAGTTGCTCACGGCCATTCGCTCCGGCCCGTTGGGAGGCGCGGAAAAGGTGGCCTACGCCGGCGGTGCGGGACACCACGATCCCGCGGGCTTGGCCGCCGCCCGCATGCGTTCTTGGGATCGGTAGCCGGCCGGGCGTGTGAGGTTGTCGCGACGACGCCGAGCGAGATGGGGGAGAGGCAATCATGGATTCGACGAAACGGGTTTCGCGGGCCGGTGGGCTGGCCATCGCCGTCGGCGTGGGCATGGCAATCGCCTGCCCCGGGACGGCATTCGCCGAATCCTCCGAATCCTCCTCGGCTGACTCCTCGCCGGCCACGTCGGTTTCGGCATCGGATTCGGCGACGCCGCCGGACAGCGCGGACCCGACCGGTTCCTCCGGCGAGGACGCGGCGACCGACACCGACACCGCCATCGACACGATGGACGACGAGCCCGCTGCCGAGCCCGAAGAGGAACCCGCCTCACCCGCCGAGGAGAAGCCCCCGGTGGCGCCGGACCTCGCCGAACCGTCCTCCGGCGAACCTGCCGCGGAGTCCGGTGCGCCGGATCCCGAGCCTGAGGTGATGAAGACTCCGGCCGCCGAGGACATCGCCCCGCGTAGACCTTCTGACGACGCGCCCGCACCGGTCCAGCCGGATACCGCGAGCGCGCACCGGGTGGCGCCTGCGCGTTCTACGGCACTCACGCAGACCGAGGCGTCAGAACCGCCGGCCCCCGCTGAATTGGCGGCGACTCCCGAGGCGGTCGCTACCCTATCAATGCGGCGGGCGAACGTTGTTGAGGCACAAACGGTTCCGGCCTCCACCGCGGTGCCCTCGGCGGCTCCGTCGACCGGGTTGGTGTCCAGAGTGCTGGCCTGGGTCGGGTTGGCGCCGTCCATGAGCACCGTCCCCGCCGCGCCGCTGCAACCGCAGGCGCTGTTGGGATGGCTGGCACTGGCGTGGCAGGAAGTCCGCCGTTCACTGTTCAACCGGACGCCGACCACCACCTACGACGCGGCCGGTAACAGTCAGACCGTGGACGACGGCGGACTCGTGACCGCGGTGACCGGCGACCTCGGTGCGGACGACGCCGACGGTGATCCGTTGAGGTTCACCGTCATCCAGGCTCCGGGCGATGGTTCGGTGCGGGTGAAGCAGGACGGCACGTTCGTGTACACGCCGGGTAGGGAGTTGGCGGCGGCCGGCGGTACCGACCGGTTCGTCGTCAAAGTCACCGACGTCGGCGTCCACCTGCACGGACCGTTCGCCTTGTTCAAGCAGGACTTCGGCCGCAGCACCACAGCCACCGTCGAGGTGGCCGTCGTGGCGAACTGCGGGGGCGCCTGCCACGTCAACCCACTGAAGGTCATCGCCACCATCGACGTCGGCGAGGTCCCGAACGGCGTGGCGTTCAACCCGTCCGGCACCCGCGCCTATGTCGCCAACGCGTTGGACGACACCGTGTCGGTGATCAACACCGCGACCAGCACCGTCATCGCGACGATCCCGGTCGGCGACAATCCTCGCGGTGTGGCGGTCAACCCCGCCGGTACCCGCGCCTACGTCACGAACCTGCTGGACGGAACGCTGTCGGTGATCAACACCGCGAACAACACCGTCATCACCACCATCCCCGTCGGTGTGTCCGCGGAGCGGGTGGCGGTCAGCGGCGGCGGCACCCGCGTCTACGTCATCGGATTCCAGGACTGGGGAAGCACACTGTCGGTGATCAGTGCCGCGACCAACACCGTCTCCTCGCAGGTCTTCCTCAACGGCGCCGGGTACGGACTGGCGGTGAGCCCGCAGGGTGGTCGCGTGTTCGTCACCACCCAGATCGACTGGCTGGATGTGATCAACGTGGTGACCAAGACCGCCACCCATGTCGACACCGACGGCGGGTGGATGCAAGGCATCGTGTTCAACCCGCTCGGCACCCGGGTCTACATCGCCCACCGCGACACCGACACTGTGACGGTCCGCAACGCCAGCACCTATGAGCTCATCGCCACCATCCCCGTCGGCGATGATCCGCATGGTGTGGCCATGAGCCCCGACGGCAGCCGGGTCTACGTCGTCAACCAGGGCGACCACACGGTGTCGCAGATCCGCACCTCCACCAACACCGTTCTCAAGACCATCGACGTCGGTTTCCTGCCGAACGAGGTGGCGATCAGCCCCGACGGGACGCGCGCCTATGTGACCAACGGCGGCAGCGACACCGTGTCGGTGCTCCAACTGGTGTGAGGTATCGCCGGACGAGACGGCCGCGCCGAGAGTGAAGCCACGGTTGTGATCCCCGGCGGAATCGCGACCAGGAACTCCCTTCCGCGGGCACACCTGGGTCCTCGGGGAACAAATCCCGCAGAAGCCTCGTTGGCCCTATCGACAGTTGAGTGATCCAGACTCAAGTCTGGTTGACACGAGAGCGTCGGCCAGGGCAGTCTTGAGCGCGGTGCACTCAGTCTAATCGAGTGCTTCGCACTCGTGACCAAAACGTTCGTCTATTCAGGAGGCAGTAACTATGGCTCGTGCGGTCGGTATCGACCTCGGGACCACCAACTCCGTCGTCGCAGTGCTCGAAGGTGGCGACCCGGTCGTCGTCGCGAACTCCGAGGGCTCCCGGACCACACCGTCGGTTGTCGCGTTCGCGCGCAACGGCGAGGTGCTGGTCGGTCAGCCCGCCAAGAACCAGGCGGTGACCAACGTCGACCGGACCATCCGGTCGGTCAAGCGTGAGATCGGCACCGAGTGGTCCGTGGAGATCGACGGTAAGAACTACACGCCGCAGGAGATCAGCGCGCGCATCCTGCAGAAGCTCAAGCGCGACGCGGAGAGCTACCTGGGCGAGGACATCGCCGACGCGGTGATCACCGTGCCCGCGTACTTCAACGACGCCCAGCGCCAGGCGACGAAGGAAGCCGGCCAGATCGCCGGGCTCAACGTGCTGCGCATCGTCAACGAGCCGACCGCGGCCGCACTGGCCTACGGCCTGGACAAGGGTGAGAAGGAACAGACCATCCTGGTCTTCGACCTCGGCGGCGGCACCTTCGACGTGTCGCTGCTGGAGATCGGCGAGGGAGTCGTCGAGGTGCGTGCCACCTCCGGTGACAACCACCTCGGTGGCGACGACTGGGACGACCGGATCGTCGAATGGCTCGTCGACAAGTTCAAGGCCTCGGCCGGCATCGACCTGACCAAGGACAAGATGGCGATGCAGCGGCTGCGCGAAGCGGCCGAGAAGGCCAAGATCGAACTGTCGAGCTCGCAGAGCACCTCGATCAACCTGCCGTACATCACCGTCGATTCGGACAAGAACCCGTTGTTCCTCGACGAGCAGCTGACCCGTTCGGAGTTCCAGCGGATCACCCAGGATCTGCTGGATCGCACGCGCAATCCGTTCCAGCAGGTCATCAAGGACGCCGGGATCGCCGTCGGGGACATCGACCACGTCGTGCTCGTCGGTGGCTCCACCCGGATGCCCGCGGTCTCCGAGCTGGTCAAGGAGATGACCGGCGGCAAGGAGCCCAACAAGGGCGTCAACCCGGATGAGGTCGTCGCCGTGGGCGCCGCGCTGCAGGCCGGTGTGCTCAAGGGTGAGGTGAAAGACGTTCTGCTGCTTGACGTCACACCGCTGTCGCTCGGTATCGAGACCAAGGGCGGCGTGATGACCAAGCTGATCGAGCGCAACACCACGATCCCGACCAAGCGGTCGGAGACCTTCACCACGGCCGACGACAATCAGCCGTCGGTGCAGATCCAGGTCTTCCAGGGTGAGCGCGAGATCGCCTCGCACAACAAGCTGCTCGGCTCCTTCGAGCTGACCGGTATCCCGCCGGCCCCGCGCGGCGTGCCGCAGATCGAGGTCACCTTCGACATCGACGCCAACGGCATCGTGCACGTCACCGCCAAGGACAAGGGCACCGGCAAGGAGAACACGATCCGCATCCAGGAGGGCTCCGGCCTGTCCCAGGAGGAGATCGACCGGATGATCAAGGACGCCGAGGCGCACGCGGACGAGGACCGCAAGCGTCGCGAGGAGGCCGACGTCCGCAACCAGGCCGAGTCGCTGGTCTACCAGACGGAGAAGTTCGTCAAGGAGCAGCGCGAGGCCGAGGGAGGGTCCAAGGTTCCCGAGGACACGTTGACCAAGGTCGACGGCGCGATCGCGGACGCCAAGACGGCCCTGGCCGGCACCGACATCGGCGCGATCAAGACCGCGATGGAGAAGCTGGGCGAGGAGAGCCAGGCCCTGGGCCAGGCGATCTACGAGGCCACCCAGGCCGAGCAGGCTGCCGGCGGCGGTGAGAACTCCGGTTCGTCCGGATCCGGCGACGACGACGTGGTGGATGCCGAGGTCGTCGACGACGACCAGGAGCGCAAGTGAGTGACGCCGACCGAGAGGAACCGATCACCTTCACCGACAAGCGGCGCATCGACCCGGAAACCGGTCAGGTGCGGACCAACCCCGACTTCGGGCCGGCCCCCAGTGGGCCGGCGCCGGACGAGTTCGCCGGGGAGTCGGTGGAGGAGGCCGGCAAGGCTGCCGAGTTGCTCAACGACCTTCAGCGCGTGCAGGCCGACTTCGCCAACTACCGCAAGCGGGCACTGCGCGATCAGCAGTTGATCGCCGACCGGGCGAAGGCGACGGTCATCTCGCAGCTGGTGCCGGTGCTCGACGACCTGGATCGTGCCCGCAGCCACGGCGACCTGGAATCGGGACCGCTGCGATCTGTCGCGGACAAGCTGTCGACAGCGCTTGAGGGACTGGGCCTTTCGGGATTCGGCGAGGAGGGCGACGAGTTCGACCCCGCGCTGCACGAAGCCGTTCAACATGAAGGCGAGGGCACGCATCCGGTTGTCGGAACCGTGATGCGGCGGGGTTACAAGGTCGGTGAGCAGGTCGTTCGCCATGCCATGGTGGGCGTCGTGGACACCGTGCCCGACGCGACCGAACCCGGTAATGCCGGCTCCGACGCCGAACAGCGTTCAGAATCGTAAGAATTGACCAATCGACAACAACGAGCAGGTGAGGAGGTGACGCGGTATGGCCCAGCGAGAATGGGTTGAGAAGGACTTCTACAAGGAGCTCGGCGTCGCCTCCGACGCCACCGAACAAGAGATCAAGCGGGCCGCCCGCAAGATTCTCGCCGAGAACCACCCCGACAGGAACCCCGGCAACAACGCGGCCGAAGAGCGGTACAAGGCCGCCTCGGAAGCCAAGGAAGTGCTGACGGATCCGGCCAAGCGCAAGGAGTACGACGAAACCCGCCGGCTGTTCGCAGGTGGCGGGTTCGGTCGCGGTCGTTACACCGGCGGCGGTGGTGGTTTCGGCGGTTTCGGTGGTGGCGGGGACGGTCAGGAGTTCAACCTGAACGACCTCTTCGACGCCGCCGGTCAGACCGGCGGCGCGAATATCGGCGATCTGTTCGGCGGGCTGTTCGGCCGGGGCGCGCAACAGCCCCGGCCGTCCCGTCCGCGACGGGGCAACGATCTGGAGACCGAGACCGAGCTCAGCTTCCTGGAGGCGACCAAGGGCGTGGCGATGCCGCTTCGGCTCACCAGCCCGGCTCCGTGCACGAACTGCCATGGCAGTGGGGCGCGCCCCGGCACCAGCCCGAAGGTCTGCCCGAACTGCAACGGCGCAGGGGTCGTCAGCCGCAACCAGGGCGCGTTCGGTTTCTCCGAGCCGTGCACGGAATGCCGCGGCAGCGGGTCGATCATCGAGAACCCCTGTGACGAGTGCAAGGGCACCGGGGTGACTACGCGCACCCGCACCATCAACGTGCGGATACCTCCCGGCGTGGAGGACGGTCAACGCATCCGGCTCGCCGGACAGGGTGAGGCCGGACTGCGGGGGGCGCCGTCGGGCGACCTGTACGTGACCGTGCATGTGCGGCCCGACAAGGTGTTCGGCCGCAATGGCGACGACCTGACCGTGTCGGTTCCGGTCAGCTTCCACGAGTTGGCCTTGGGCACAACGCTTTCAGTTCCGACTTTGGAAGGCAAGGTCGGGGTGAGGGTGCCCAAGGGCACTTCGGACGGCCGCATCCTGCGGGTGCGGGGTCGCGGTGTGCCGAAGCGTTCCGGCGGTCACGGTGACCTGCTGGTCACGGTCAAGGTGGCGGTGCCGCCGAACCTCGAGGGTGAAGCGGCGGAGGCGCTCGAGGCCTACGCCAAGGCCGAACGCGCAAGCGGTTTCGATCCGCGGGCGGGTTGGGCGGGGTCCTGATGAGCGCTGGCCGTCGCAGCCGTGAGGAAGAAGCCAGGACGTTCCTGATCTCGGTGGCCGCCGAGCTGGCCGGTATGCATGCGCAGACGCTGCGCACCTACGACCGGCTCGGCCTGGTCAGTCCGCAGCGCAGTTCCGGTGGCGGACGGCGTTACTCGCAGCGGGACGTCGACCTGCTCCGCGAGGTGCAGCGGCTGTCGCAGGACGAGGGCGTCAACCTCGCCGGGATCAAGCGGATCATCGAGCTGACCAATCAGGTCGAGGCGCTGCAGTCGCGGATTCGTGAATTGACCGCCGAAGTCGAGCACCTGCGATCGCAGCCGCGGGCCAAGAGCACCGCGTTGGTGGTGTGGCAGCCGCGCAACCAGCGCTGACAACCCGCTCTCTAGCCGCAATGCCGGGAAGTTAAGGGTGTGACTGTTGAGTCAAGTGCGACACGCGGGGCAAGTGGGGCTATTGCGGTGAAATAGGTGCGGCTCCTGGTAGAAGAACGATCGCCAAGATCAAATCTCTACCGAGGAGCCGCGATGCCCGATTCTGCCATGTCCGTCCGGCCGGAGGCCGCCCGCGATGCCCGGCGTGGCGCGCTCGGCGGTGCCGTCGAGACCGTCACCAGGACGATCACGGTGGCGGCCGGTGTGTTCGGGCCCGGTCACCTGGGCGAGCTGACCCGGCATGTGCCGTTCGAGCTGGTGGATGCGGTGCTGGAACAGACCGGAGCGGTGCAGCGGCGGTTGCGGGCGTTGCCGTCGCGGGTGGGAGTGTATTTCGTTCTGGCACTGGGCCTTTACCCCGAGCTGGGATATCAGAACGTGTGGGAGAAGCTGACCCGCGCCCTGGCTGCGGGATCGGCGTCGCCGTCGGCCACCGCGCTGCGGAACCTGCGCCGCCGCCTCGGCCCGGCGCCGATGCAGGCGTTATTTGAGGTGCTGGCCGGGCCCGCCGCGCAACCGACCACCCCGGGGGTGCGGTTCGGCCGGTACCGGACGGTGGCCCTCGACGGCTGCACCTCGACCAAGGTGCCCGACACCGCCGCGAACCGTTCCTGGCTGGGCAAGCCGAACGCGAAACACGGGGTCACCGGCTACCCCGCGGTGGAGCTGATGGCGTTGGTCGAGACCGGCACCCGCGCCCTGCTCGGCGCGGTGTTCGGCCCGCCCGCGACCGGGGAAACCGACTACGCGCGCCGCCTGCTGCACCTGCTCGACGACACCATGCTGGTGCTGTGCGACCGCGGTTTCGACGGCGCCGCTTTCCTCACCGAACTCGCCGGCACGGGCGCCGGGTTCCTGGTCCGGCTCACCGCCACCCGCCGCTTGCCGGTGCTGGCGCGACTCGACGACGGCTCCTACCTGTCGCAGATCGGCGACCTGACGGTGCGGATCATCACCGCCGAAATCACCGTCACCTGCGCCGACGGCACCCGCTACACCGCGAACTACCGGCTGGCCACCACCCTGCTCGACCCGCGCGGCCACCCCGCGGCCAAGCTGATCACGCTGTATCACGAGCGGTGGGAACACGAAATCGCCTACCTCGCGCTGCGGCACACCCTCTGCCGACACCGGGTACTGCGCTCCGGCGACCCGGCCGGGCTGCGACAGGAGATGTGGGCACTGCTCACCGTCTACCAGGCGCTGCGCATCGCCATGGTGGACGCGGTCGAGACCGTCCCCGGTACCGACCCCGACCGGGCCAGCTTCACCACCGCCCTGGAAACCGCCAAAGACCTGCTCGTCACCGCCAGAAACGTCGTCACCGACACGATCGACCTCGTCGGCGTCATCGGCCGCGCCGTCCTGGCCGACCTGCTCCCACCCCGGCGGCCCCGCACCAGCGTCCGCAAGGTCAAGTCCCCACTGTCGAAGTACAACAAGAAAGACCCCTACCGGCCAGAACGCAGCACCACGATCACCAACCTGACCACCACCATCAACGACCCAGGACCGAAAGACACAACACGCCAACAGAAATGCTTGACTACAGACCTCGGACCTTAACTTCCCGGCATTGTCTCTAGCCGACCTTGATCCGGAACTGGGCCGTCACGGATTCACCGGGCTGCACCTCGTGGTAGCCGCCGCGGCGCAGCGCATCGGTGGGGGCGGCCATCGGCTCGAAGCACACGACGTCGTCGTCGCCCGGTGCGAACACCTGGGCCGCGGTGAACCCCTGATCGAAGTGCACCTCGATGCGCCGGTCGCCGCCCGAGAGCGCGAAGACCGAGCCGGGTGCCACCTCGTCGTATCCGTCGTCGATGAACCTGTCGCCCAACACTTCTGACATCGCCGGACGATCCTCCATCCGGCCCGTGGGGATTCCCCATGCATTCACCGGCTGGTAGCGCATGGCGGGTGTCTCGATGTTCCACTGGGCCCGCGGGACCCCGGGAAGCTGCAGGTAGGGATGGAAGCCGAAGCACAGAGGCACCCGCGAGCCCGTGGTCGCCGTCACGGTGGTCTTCACCGTGAGGGTGCGGTCGGCCAGCGTGATGTCCAGCGTCAGCAGGTGCGGGAAGGGGAAGGTCGCGAGCAGCGCCGGCGTGGCCGCGAAGTCCAGCTCGGCGGTCAACTGTGACTCCAGCATCGTGGTGACGTTCCAGCCCTGGTAGGCGGCCAACGTGCCGTGGATCGGCACACCGTGCTCGTCGGTGCGCACGCCGCCGGTGCCGGGCGTCAGCGTCACCACCGCGCCGTCGACTCCGTAGCCGTTGCTGCTGAGGCGGTTGGCCCACGGATAGAGGATGGGGATGCCCATGGTCTTGTGGTTGGACACGTAGGCCTGCAGCCCGCGGCGCTGGCCCAGCAGCTCGGCACCGTCGTCGGACAGCGACGTGGCGACCATCCCGGCGCCGGGGACGTAGGTGGCGGTCAGCGCGGACGACGGATCGCGCAGCGTGACGGTTTCAAACTCGGCCATGGCTGTCGATCCTGCCACGTGCCGTCAGTCCGCCAACGGGTCGTGGCGAATTCGTTCGGCAGGAGTTCCTTTGGCGACGAGCGCCGCCTTGGTGGCCTGCACCATCGCCGGCCTGCCGCACAGCAGGATCTGGCGGTCGCTCCAACTGCCGTAGCGGGTCACGATGTCGGGAAGTGCGCCGGTCTGACGCACGTGCAGCCCGCGGGGCGGCGTCACCTCGGGGAAGTCGGCGGCCCACGGCGGATCGGTCCGGTGCTCCGACACCGGGGTCACCGACAGCCACGGGTTGGTCGACGCGATCTCCCACAGCGTGCGCAGGTCATACAGCTCGCACGGATACCGGGCGCCGAAGAACAGATGGACGCGGGGGTTCTCACCGAACCTGGTCAGGTCCATGATCAGCGCCCGCAGCGGCGCCAGCCCGGTCGAGCCCGCGACCATCAGCACATCACCGTCATCGCGGTCGATGTGCATCGCTCCGTGTGGGTTGGACAGCCGCCACCGGTCGCCGGGGCGGGCCTCGCCGACGATCGCCGTGGAGACCATGCCTCCGGGGACGGAGCGGACCTGGAACTCGACGTAGCCTGCGGGGTCGGCCGGGATCGAGGGGCTCAGATACCGCCACCGCCGCGGCCATTGGGGCACCTGAACGGGCACGTACTGACCCGGCAGGTAGTGCAGCGGGTGGTCCATCTTCAGCCGGATGATCGACACGTCGCGGGTGGGCCGCAGATGCTCGAGCACCGTGCCGTCGCAGAACGGCGGGCTGGTCTCGGCGTCGGCGGCGCCGCTCATCACGCCGACGACCAGCTCGACGACGTCGTTCACCGCCTCGTTCAACCTGCGGTCCCACTTGTCGGCGAGGTGCGCGCGCAGCGTGACGAGCAGCGCGTCCTGCAGCGTGGCGTAATGCTGTTGGGTGACACCGTACTTGCGGTGGTCGCGGCCGAGCTGGGCGAGGAACGACACCGGCTCCTCGGCGCGCTGGGCGATCAGCTCGTCACACAGCCAGCGCAGCGCATGGCCGAACACGGTGCGTTGCTTGGCCATGTCGGGCGGGAACAGGTCGCGTGCCGACAGGTCGGCGCCGAACCACCGGGTGTAGATGTCGCGTATCAGCGTCTCGGACCCGCGGTCGGGATCGACCGCATCGCGGAGGATGCGCATCGATTCCCGGTCTTCGAGTCCCACGCCGCACGATACTAAGTCACTTGGGTGTCGGGTTCGGCCTGCGCAGCCCGGCGACGACGACGAGCGCCGTGCCTGCCAGCGCCCAGCTGACCAGTACGACGATCGCGCTCGTCGCGCCTGCCCCGTCGAACGCGGCCGTCGACCGCAGCAGAGTCGCGGTGGCCCCCTGGGGAAGCAGCTGGCCGACCTGACCCCAGCCCGCGGGCAGCATCTCCGGGGCACTGGTGAGGCCCGACAGCGGGTTGCCGACCAGCAGCGCCAGCACCGCCCCGACGGCGAGGCCCGCCCTGCCGAACAGCGATCCGAGTCCGAGGACGGTCAGCGCCGACGCCGCCACGCCCAGCGTCAGCCCGCCGGTGACACCCCAGAAGTTCTGGTCGATGGATCCGAACACGTACCGCAGGAGGGCGGCGATCGTGAGGCCCGCGACGGCTGCGAAGACCACCGTGGCCGCGAAGCGGGTCCAGACCTCCCGCCGCAAGGCGAGCACCAGGGCGATCGCCGGAAGGATGCCCGCAAGGGTGATGGGCAGCGCCGACGCTGCGAGCCCGGCCCCGCGCGGATCGCGCGCCGGTAGCGGGGCGAGGTCCTGGGTCTGCACCGGCGTGCCCGTCCGCTGGCTGATCTCGTTGCCGAGTTGACCGAGCAGTTGCGCGACCGCGGGGCTGCCGCCCGAGGCGATCAGCAGCGTGGCTTGTCTGCCGGGCTGCGACGGCAGCACGATGCCGCCATAGACCGCGCGGTGCCTGATGGCGTCGGCGAGCGCGTCCCGGCCGGGATAGTACGTGACCGCGAACGCGCCGGGAGCCTTCTGCTCGAGCATGCCGGTGACCTGGCCGCCCGCCGCCGTCGGACCCGCGGCGCCGATGGGCACCTCGTGTGGTCCCGAATGCACGGCGGGCAGGGCGAAGGCGATGGCGAGGATCGCCAGTGCCGCGGTGATCGCGACGACGATGCCCGCCGCCCGCGCCGCGGCGGGTGGTTGGTGCGCCGACGCCGTGCGCTGGGTGTGTGCCGGACTGGTGGTGACCATGACCGCCCCTTTTCAGTGCCTGTTGAATTAAGCCGGTCAGCGGAGCGTAAGCCGCCGTTGCCCAATTTTCAACAGCCAGTGAAATGTTAGTGTCGGCAGATGGCACCACCAGCGAAGACGGTTCGGCGCCGGGGCCGGCGGCAGGGCGAACCGGTGTCCAGGGACGCGGTGCTCGCCGCGGCGAAGAATCGCTTCGCCACGCAGGGTTACGAGAAGACGACGCTGCGGGCGATCGCTGACGACGCGCGCGTGGACCCGGCCATGGTGCTCTATCTCTTCGGCTCCAAAGATCGGTTGTTCCGCGAGTCGCTGCGCCTGATCATCGACCCGGCCGTGCTGGTCGCCGCTCTCACCGGCGCCAACGGCGACGACTCGGACATCGGCACCCGGATGGTGCGGACCTACCTCGGCGTGTGGGAGGCGCCGGAGACCGCGTCGACGATGCGGATGATGCTGGCGTCGGCCACGTCGAACCCCGACGCCCATGCCGCGTTCCGAGGCTTCATGCAGAACTATGTGCTCACCGCCGTGTCCGGGGTGCTCGGCGGCGACGACCAGGCGAGGCTGCGGGCCACGCTGGCGGCCGGCAGCATGGTGGGCACGGCCGTGCTGCGCTATCTCATCGGCGTGCCGCCGTTGTCGGACCTGTCGACCGAGGAGGTGGTGCGGTTGGTGGCACCGACGGTGACCCGGTACCTGACCGCAGACGCCGACGACCTCGGACTGCCTGCCGGGTTTCGTCAGAGCCCGTGAATCCCCTTGTACAGGACAAGAAGACCGATCACGACCAGAATCGCGGCGACCAGGACGGCGTGCTGCCGCTCCATCCAGTCCTTGAGCCGGTTCAGCGCGGGGTCCAGCCGTTCGCCGGACACGGCGTAGCCGAGGATCGGCAGGGCGACGGTCGAGCCTGCCACCGCGACGTACCAGCCGACCGCGACCCATACGCTCGGTGAGTCCAGACCCGCCGACCCGATCGCCAAACCCGCTGCGGCACAGATGAACAGAACCTTCACATTGGCCACCGTCAGCGCGGCCGCGGTCACGGCCGCCTTGCCCGGGCTCAGTGAGCTCATGCGGGTCATCCAGCCGGGCATGTGCTCGGACTTCTTTCGGGTCGCCCACCGGTATCCGCCGAAGGCGACCAGTGCGACGCCGAGGACGATCCGCAGCCATGACGCCCAGCTCGGCGGCTTCTCCCCGATCCCGCCGATCAGATTGGACACCGACAGGAACACCCCGGTCAGTGCCGCCAGACCGATGATCCAGCCGGCCGCGAACGCCAGGCCGGTGGGTCGGGGCCGCGGTGCGTGCAGCACCAGCACGGCCGGGATGATCGTCAACGGTGACAGTGCCACGATCAGGCCGAGCGGAATGAGCTCCGTCAGAATCGATCCCCAGTTACCCGACACCCGGAAAACCTAGCAAGGTACGGACCCGGGTGCGTGATATCGGCGATGGCCGTTGCCGGTCGCGGGCGGTCCGGCGTCGGTATCGTCACGCCGATGACCCAGGTTCATCTCGGACACGTGTTCCACATCGCCGGGCGGCCGACGGTCACCGACGCCGCCGCCGCGCTGGTCTCGGTCCCCGACGGTGCGCTGGTCGTCGATGACGCCGGGTCGGTGGTGTTCTGTGGTCCGCGTGACGAGGTGCCCGCCGAGTACGCGACCGCGGATCTGCACGACCACCGCCCGGGTTTCCTGCTGCCGGGATTCGTCGACACGCACGTTCACTTCCCGCAGACCTTCGCCGGGGACTCCTACGGCGGTGGCCAGTTGCTGGAATGGCTCGAAGGCTGCATCTTCCCGGCTGAATCCCGCTTGGCGGAACCGGATTTCGCCCGCCGGGCGGCCGTCGAGTTCTGTGATCGCCGCATCGCCGCGGGAACCACCGCGGCCATGGTGTTCGGTTCGGCGTTTCCGCATGCGCAGGACGCGCTGTTCGCCGAGACCCGGCGGCGTGGTCTGCGGATCGTCAGCGGCCGAGGGATCCAGACCGTCGGTCCGCCCAGCGCCGCGGCACTGATCACCTCAGAAGAGGACGCCGTGCGACTGGCCCGCGAGGAGATCGACACGTGGCACGCCGCCGACACCGGCGATGTGGCGACCGCGCTGCTTCATGTGGCCATCGTGCCGCGATTCTCACTGGCGGTGACCAGCGCGACGCTGAAAGCCCTTGGTGAGCTGTATGATTCGGTCCGCGACCGCGGGGTCTACGTCCACAGCCACCTCAACGAGAACAACCGTCCGGGCACCGGTGAGGTGGACAGCGTCAAGCAGATGTACCAGGTCGACACCTACCTCGACACCTACGACGGCAAGTTCCTGCCCGGTTCCTCCGTCGGCGGCAAGACCCTTCTGGGCAGGCGGACCATCCTGGCGCACTGCGTGCACTGTGACGACGTCGAACTGGAACGGATGGCCGAGACGGGCACCTCCATCGCGCACTGCCCGGTCTCGCAACTGTTCCTCGGATCCGGCACGATGCCGTGGAAGCGCACCGTCGCCTCGGGGGTGAACATCGCGGCGGGAACGGATTTCGGCGGCGGCGACGAGTGGTTGATCTCACGGGTGCTCGGCGACGCGTTCAAGGTCCACATCAACGAACCGGGGGAGGCCGGTGTGTCGATTCACCCCGCCGAGTTGCTGTTCGTCGGCACCCTCGCGGGGGCGCGGGCACTCGACATGGAGGACCGGTTCGGCAACTTCGATGCAGGCAAGGAGGCCGACTTCCTGGTCGTCAGGCCGTCGCGCACGCCGGCGCTGTCAGGCATGATCGACTACGGCGTGCGCTCCACAGATGATGAGTTGGCAGGCGAACAAACGCTTTTCGCACTCCTGATGGGGATGCGGGAGACGTCCGTCGCCGAGGTGTATGTGCGGGGTCGCCGCGTCACGGCCGGCCTGGCGAGCCGATGACGACGGTCACCGCGGTCACCGTATTCCATTCGGCGGGAGACGCGGCGGGGTTCGGGATCTGGGCACAGGATCTGCTGGCATCGGCCCGGTCGGCGCCGGGACTCCTGGCGGGCGTTGTCTCTGTACGCGATGATCCGCTGCTGGATTGGGCTGTTGCCGTGACGTTTTCCCACGAGGACCAACTGCACGACTGGCTCGACGGCGCGCCGCGCGCCGAGGTACTCGGCGAGGGGCAACGGCGTGGCTACTGGCGCCGATCGGCCGACCTCATCCTGACCGAGGATGGTCCGCCGCCGTCCGGGATCGGGCTGTTCCGGCACGCCGTCGCCGCGGGGAAAGAGCCCGATTTCCGCCGGATGCAGGCGCGCTTGTCGAGTGCGGCCGTCGGCCTTCCGGGTTACGAAGGCACCGTCCTGTTACCGGCCGACCAGCACGGAGAGTGGTCGTCGATGGTCCGCTTCCGGACCGGGCCGCAACTGTCGGTCTGGCTGCGCTCAGCCGAGCGGACGGAGGCACTTTCGGGGCTGCGCTCGACACTGAGCAGCGACTTCGCGACGGCCTCCAACACCACGCCGTTCGCCACCACGGTCCGGGTCGAGGACGGGCAGACCCTGATGACGCCGAACTGGAAGTCGGCGATGCTCGTGCTGCTGGTGCTCTACCCGACGGTCATGTTGCTGTCGCGCTTCCTGGGCCCGGTCCTGGATCGGGTCGGCGCCGAGCCGTGGCTGGCCCTGTGGGTCAGCCAGATCGTCAGCGTCACGGCCATGCAGTGGTGGCTGATGCCCTCGGTGTCCCGGCGGTGCCGCCGGTGGCTCGATCCGGTGGATGGGTCCGGCGCGCGCATCAGCCTGGCCGGGGCCGCGGTCGTCGTCGGGTTGTACGCGCTGACGCTCACCGTCTTCGCGACCGTGCAGGAACTGCAGTTCTGGGACTACGCGGGCTGATGATCGGCGCTCTGCGGGAACCTGTGGCCTAAGGCCCTAGCGCGGGCCGGGTAAAAATGTCAGAGTTGAGCGGAACAGGCTCAACCTTGACTGCGTTGAACCTGCCGACAAGCATTTTAGGGGCCCTTGTTCGGCCCTGCGGACAGAAAGGGAGGTGTCGTGGACTCCTTCAACCCGACGACCAAAACCCAGGCGGCGCTCACTGCGGCTCTGCAGGCCGCCACCGCGGCGGGTAACCCGCAGATCGCGCCCGCCCACCTGTTGATGGCGCTGCTCACCCAGAACGATGGCATCGCCGCGCCGTTGCTCGAAGCCGTCGGGGTCGATCCCGCGACCATCCGGAACGAGACGCAACGGTCGCTGGACCGGCTGCCGAGCGCTACCGGCTCGGCGTCACAGCCGCAGTTGTCGCGCGAGGCGCTCGCCGCGATCACGGCCGCCCAGCACCTCGCCACCGAGATGGACGACGAGTACGTCTCGACCGAGCATCTGATGGTCGGCCTGGCCACCGGTGACGGTGACACGGCCAAGCTCCTGACCGGCCACGGTGCATCGCCGCAGGCGCTCCGCGAGGCATTCGTCAAGGTGCGTGGCAGTGCCCGCGTCACCAGCGCGGACCCCGAAGCGACCTATCAGGCGTTGGAGAAGTACTCGACGGACCTGACCGCCCGGGCGCGGGAGGGCAAGCTCGACCCGGTCATCGGCCGCGACAACGAGATTCGTCGCGTGGTGCAGGTGCTGAGCCGCCGCACCAAGAACAACCCCGTGCTCATCGGCGAGCCCGGCGTCGGCAAGACCGCGATCGTGGAGGGTCTGGCGCAGCGCATCATCGCCGGCGACGTGCCGGAGAGCCTGCGTGACAAGACGGTCGTCTCGCTGGACATGGGATCCATGGTGGCGGGCGCCAAGTTCCGCGGTGAGTTCGAGGAGCGGCTCAAGGCCGTCCTCGATGACATCAAGAACTCGGCCGGTCAGATCATCACGTTCATCGATGAGCTGCACACCATCGTCGGCGCCGGTGCCACCGGCGAGGGCGCGATGGATGCGGGCAACATGATCAAGCCGATGCTGGCCCGCGGCGAGCTGCGGATGGTCGGCGCCACCACGCTCGACGAGTACCGCAAGTACATCGAGAAGGACGCCGCCCTGGAGCGGCGCTTCCAGCAGGTGATGGTCGGCGAGCCGTCCGTCGAGGACACCGTCGGGATCCTGCGCGGACTCAAGGACCGCTACGAGGTGCACCACGGCGTGCGCATCACCGACTCCGCGCTGGTGGCGGCGGCCACACTGTCCGACCGCTACATCACGTCGCGCTTCCTGCCCGACAAGGCCATCGACCTGGTCGACGAGGCCGGATCTCGGCTGCGCATGGAGATCGACTCCCGTCCCGTCGAGATCGACGAGGTCGAGCGCCTGGTGCGCCGCCTCGAGATCGAGGAGATGGCGCTGGCCAAAGAAGAGGACGCCGCCTCCAAGGACCGGCTGGAGAAGCTGCGGGCGGAACTGGCTGATCACAAAGAAAAGCTGGCGGAACTCACGACCCGTTGGCAGAACGAGAAGGGCGCCATCGACGTCGTCCGCGACCTCAAGGAGCAACTGGACCACCTGCGCGGTGAATCCGAACGGGCCGAACGCGACGGTGACCTCGCCAAGGCCGCCGAGCTTCGGTACGGGCGAATCCCCGAGATCGAGAAGAAGCTCGACGCCGCGCTGCCGCACGCCCAGGCGCAGGAGAACGTCATGCTCAAGGAGGAGGTCGGGCCCGACGACATCGCCGACGTGGTGTCGGCGTGGACCGGCATTCCCGCGGGGCGGATGCTCGAGGGCGAGACGGCCAAGCTGCTGCGCATGGAAGACGAGCTGGGCAAGCGCGTCATCGGGCAGCGCAAGGCCGTGCAAGCGGTCTCCGATGCGGTGCGCCGCAGCCGGGCCGGCGTCGCCGACCCGAACCGCCCGACGGGCTCGTTCATGTTCCTCGGCCCCACCGGTGTCGGTAAGACCGAGCTGGCGAAGGCGCTCGCGGAGTTCCTGTTCGACGACGAGCGGGCGATGGTCCGCATCGACATGAGCGAATACGGCGAGAAGCACTCGGTGGCCCGGCTGGTCGGTGCGCCTCCCGGCTACATCGGTTATGACCAGGGCGGTCAGCTGACCGAGGCGGTGCGGCGGCGTCCGTACACGGTGATCCTGTTCGACGAGATCGAGAAGGCCCACCCGGACGTCTTCGACGTGCTGCTGCAGGTGCTCGACGAGGGCAGGTTGACCGACGGCCAGGGCCGCACGGTCGACTTCCGCAACACCATCCTGGTGCTGACGTCCAACCTCGGCGCGGGCGGTGGCGAGGAGCAGGTGATGGCGGCGGTGCGCTCGGCGTTCAAGCCGGAGTTCATCAACCGCCTCGACGACGTCATCATCTTCGATGCGCTGAACCCCGAGGAACTGGTGTCGATCGTCGACATCCAGCTGGCTCAGCTGCAGAAGCGGCTGGCGGCGCGCCGCCTCACCCTGGAGGTGTCGCTGCCTGCCAAGACGTGGCTGGCCGAGCGTGGCTTCGACCCGCTCTACGGGGCGCGGCCGCTGCGCCGCCTGGTGCAGCAGGCGATCGGCGACCAGTTGGCGAAGTTGCTGCTGGCCGGTGACGTGCACGACGGAGACGTGGTGCCGGTCAACCTCAGCGCGGACGGCGACTCGCTGGTGCTGGGATGAGCGCTTGCGCGAAGACCCTCGTGCTGGGATGAGCTGACTCGATCCCGCCGAAACGGCATTCCGGCAGCTGTCCACTCGGACTTTCACTGCCGGAATGCCATTTCGCGGGGGGCTGGTCACGCCTGCGGCCGGGATTGTGATCCGTTCGAGTTCGGGATTCATCGGCCTTAGCGGATACTCTTGAGCCAATGGTTCCGCTCTGGTTCACGCTGTCCGCACTCTGCTTCGTGGGTGCGGCCGTGTTGTTGTACGTCGACCTCGACAGACGTCGGGGTCTCGGTCGTCGTCGCAAGTCCTGGGCGAAGTCGCACGGGTTCGACTACGAGCACGAATCCGGCGATATTCTCAAGCGCTGGAAGCGCGGCGTCATGTCCACGGTCGGCGACGTGACCGCGCGCAATGTGGTCCTCGGCCAGATCCGCGGCGAGGCGGTCTTCATCTTCGACCTCGACGACGTCGCGACGGTGATCGCGCTGCACCGCAAGGTCGGCACCAACGTCGTGGTGGACCTGCGGCTCAAGGGCATCAAGGAGCCGCGGGAAAGCGATATCTGGCTGCTCGGCGCCATCGGCCCCCGGATGGTGTACTCCACCAACCTCGACGCGGCCCGTCGCGCCTGTGACCGCAGGATGGTGACGTTCGCGCACACGGCGCCGGATTGCGCCGAGATCATGTGGAACGAGCAGAACTGGACGCTGGTCAGCATGCCGGTCACCAGCACCCGCGCCCAGTGGGACGAGGGCCTGCGCACCGTGCGCCAGTTCAACGATCTGCTGCGGGTCCTGCCGCCGGTGCCCACGGCCGCCGCCGGTCAGCCCGTCGCGCGCCGCAGCGGTTCGCCCAGCCGTCCGCTCACCCCCGCACCCGCGGGGCGTTCCGAGTTGCCGCCCGGCATGGCAGACCAGCCGCCCGGCCGCGGGGACGTGGGCCGTTACGCCTCCCGGCCCGAGACCGCACGCTCCGATGCCGCCGCGCAGCGGCCTGACCCGCTGCGCCGCACGCCGCCGCCGTCGCGCAACGGTCGGCAGTCGGCCCACTATCAGCGGTAAGTATCCTCTGGGGCATGTCCCGCCCCGTCGCCGCGATCACCGGGCCGACGTCCGGGCTGGGTGAGGGTTTCGCACGCCGGTACGCGGTCGACGGGTACGACCTGGTGCTGGTCGCCCGGGATGTGGAACGACTGGAATGCCTTGCCGCGGAGTTGCGGGACGAGGCCGGTGCACAGGTCGAGGTCATTCCCGCGGACCTGGCCGTCGCCGCCGACCGGGCACGGGTCGCCGAGCGGCTGCGGGCCGGGGTCCAGGTCCTGGTGAACAACGCGGGCTTCGGCACGGCGGGGGAGTTCTGGTCCACCGATTTCGAGACGCTGCAGGCCCAGCTCGACGTCAACGTCACCGCCGTCATGCAGCTCACCCATGCCGCGCTGCCGGCCATGCTGGCCGCGGGCACAGGCACGGTGCTCAACGTGGCCAGCGTCGCCGGGCTGCTGCCGGGGCGGGGGTCGACGTACTCGGCGTCCAAAGCGTGGGTGGTCTCGTTCTCCGAGGGGTTGGCCAACGGTCTCGGTGGGAAGGGCGTCGGGGTGCACGCCCTGTGCCCCGGGTTCGTCCACACCGAGTTCCACGAGCGGGCCGGCATCGACATGGCGGGCACCGCGTCGTTTCTGTGGCTCGAGGTCGATGACGTGGTCCGCGAGACGATGGCCGGCATCGCCAAGGGCAGGGTTGTCATCATCCCGGGGCTGCAGTACAAGGCGCTGACCACCGGCGGGCGCATGGTGCCACGAAACGTGGTGCGCGCGTTGACCAGAGTTGTGGGCAAGGGCCGTGACCGTACCTGAGGCCGTGTGCGGGTAATCGCGATCCTGGTGGCGATCGTGCTCGTCGCCAGCTCTTGTTCGGGAGACGAGGGTCGCACCGACGTATTCTCCTCCGCGCACGCGTCGTTCGGCGAATCGTTGGCGATCCTCGGCTGGAACATGTCGGTGGCCAATCTGCGATTCGACGTCGACCACGTGCTGGTCGACGTCGAGGCGGCACCCTCGCAGGAGGGAGGGCCGCACGCCGAACCCGGGGACGTCAGGTTCGGCCTCTACGGTGCGTTGGCGCATCCGGTCGAGTCACCGGGCCTGGGTGGCTGCGAAGACGTGACAAACCTTGACATCCAACCGTTGTCGGCTCCTACTCCGGACCGGTTGACGGGCACCGTGTGCCTCGGCCCGCTGCGGGATCAGTCCCAGGTGCGCGGGGTGTACGTCTACTCGCCGCGCGACCGCATCGCAGGCACCACCGCCGCCTATCCCGCGGCGTTCCCGGTCGGGGTGATGCCCACCAACGAGAACGACACGGGCCTGACGGTGCGGACGACGAGCGTGGACGCGTTCCGGGCGGACGGGGAGAGGATCGACCCCCCCGCGCTCGGCGACCCGGCCGCGTTCGAAGGCAACGGCTACATGCTGCTCGGACTCGAAATCGACGGCCTGGCAGCGAGATACCGCGACGACTCGGCGCAGCGCGGCGGTCCGATGATGGTGCTGGCCGCTCCCACGCTGCCGGGCCGAGGCCTGAGCTATGCGTGCAGCGTCTACGGCGCGTCGGTACTCGTGCTGCCGGAGGCCTCTCGGGACGCGGTGCAGGTTCGCGCGTCGTTGTGCACCCAGGGCGAGATCAATGCCGCCCTTCTCTACGCGACGGTGGCGCTGTCGGGGACGCACGCGGCGCTGTGGACCGAAGATCCCCAAGGATGACCGAATCCGACGTTGCCGGACCCACCGAGTGGGGCGAGGGTCACGGGGTAGGGCCCTGGCCGGGTCCGCTGCCCGACGACCCCCGCTACGACCCGGACCTGTTGCGCGCCGGTGACGCCCGCAATGTCGTTGACGCCTATCGCTATTGGAGCAGGGAAGCCATCGTCGCCGACATCGACGAGCGCAGGCACGGGCTGCACGTGGCGATCGAGAACTTCGGTAATGACGCCAACATCGGCGCGGTCGTGCGGACCGCCAACGCGTTCGCCGTCGACACGGTCCACATCGTCGGCCGCCGCCGCTGGAATCGGCGCGGCGCCATGGTCACCGACCGTTACCAGCGGCTGCGCCACCACGACACGACCGCCGACCTGCTGGACTTCGCCGCGCAGGCCGGGTTGTCGGTGGTGGCGGTCGACAACGTCCCCGGCGCTTCACGGATCGAGGACGTCACGTTGCCGCGCGACTGCCTGCTGATCTTCGGCCAGGAGGGGCCGGGGATCACGGCCGAGGCGACGGCGGGTGCCCGATCAACCGTGTCGATCGCGCAGTTCGGCTCCACACGCAGCATCAACGCGGCGGTCGCCGCGGGGATCGCCATGCACACCTGGATCCGCCAGCACGCTGATCTCGACCAAGCCTGGTGACGGCTGAGCCGGGCCGCCGGCGACATCAGACCGGGGAGCCGGGCCGCCGGCGACATCAGACCGGGGAGCCGGGAGGCCGGCGACATCAGACCGGGGCCGCAGGAGCAGCCAGACGGCGGCAGCCGCTGTCAGCAGCAGGGCGGCGCCGACTCCGGAGGCGAGCGCCAGGCCGTCGGTGAACGCCGACTTGGCGGCCGTCAGCAGCTCGGTTGCCTGGCTCGCGGGCAGCGTCTCCGCGGCGCGCAGGGCGCCGGGCAGCGAGTCACGCGCCCGGGCGGCGGCGTCGGAGGGGACGCTGGGCGCGATCACGCCGGTTCGGTAGACGGCGATGACGATCGACCCCAGCGTCGCGATGCCCAGCGCCATGCCGAGTTCGTAGGCGGTCTCGGATGCGGCCGCCGCCGAGCCCGCCCTCTCCCTGGGCACGCTGGCCAGGATGACGTCGCTGGCGACGGTGAACGCCAGGCCGAGGCCGACGCCGACCATGAACAGCGCAACACCCAGCGGCAGGTAGGGCGTGACCGGCGTGAACAGTGTCAACGACGCCGCCAGGGAGGCCATGGCGACACCGACCAGCGTCAACCCGGTGGTGAGCACCAACCGGTGGGAGACGTAGCGCACGGCTACACCGGCCACGACACCGAACACCGTGGCCGTGACCGCGGCGGGCAGTTCGGCCAAGCCCGCCTTGAGGGGACCGTAACCGTGCACCAGCTGGAAGTACTGCGACAGGAAGAACACCAGCCCGGACAGGCCGAGCACCGACAGCAGGTTGGCGGAGACGACGCCTGTGAACACCGGGTTGCGGAACAACCGCACGTCGATCAGCGGCGTGGGCAGCCGCAACTGGCGTCGGACGAACAATGTCAACACCGTCGCGCCGACGGCACCGGCGATGACGGCGTCGACGCGCAGGCCGTGGGCCAGGTCTGTGAACCCCTCCTTGATGCCGTACACCAGGCCGAGCATCCCGACCATGGACAGGGCCACGCTCGGCAGGTCCCATGGCCCGGGTTCGGGGTTGCGGTGCTCGGGCAGCAGCACGACGCCGCCGACGAGCAGGACCAGCATCACCGGGATGTTGATCAGGAAGACCGATCCCCACCAGAAGTGTTCGAGCAGCACCCCGCCGACGACCGGACCCAGCGCGGCGCCCGCGGAGAACGCCGAGGCCCACACGCCGACGGCGATGCTGCGCTCCCGCTGGTCCGGGAACAGGCCGCGGATCAGCGCCAGGGTGGCCGGGGTCAGGGTCGCGCCTGCCATGCCGAGCAGCGCGCGGGTCACAATTAACATCTCCGGGGTCGACGAGTAGGCCGTGATCGCCGAGACGACCGCGAATGCCGTTGCGCCGCAGAGCAGCAGCTTCTTGTGTCCGATGCGGTCGCCGAGGCTGCCCATGCTGATCAGCAGTGCGGCCAGTACGAAGGAGTAGATGTCGCCGATCCAGAGGATCTGCGTGCCGGTGGTACCGAGGTCGGCGCTGATGAACGGCGTCGCCAGCGCGAGCACCGTGCCGTCGATGCCGATGAGCAGGACGGCCATCGTGAGGATGCCGAGAGCGAACCAGCGGCGGTTCATGAGGTGCGCACTCCGTTGAGTAGCAGGTCGGTGATCAGGCGGTCGAAGTCGCGGGCGGCGACGCGGCCCGCGCGGATGGCCCACGCCGTCCCTTCGACCAGGCTGTAGAACGCCTCGGTCAGCCATGCCGCGGTGAGGTCGGGCCGGAAGTCACCGTCGCGCTGCCCGCGCTGGAACAGCGACGTGATCTCGGCGTCGATGTCCTGCCACGCGTCCAGCGTGCCGGCCACGTCGAGCTCCTGGCTCTGGCTGTAGAGCAGGGCCATATACGGCGACACCGGTTCGCAGGCCGCGACGAGCCGGCACAGAGCCTCGGTGGCCGACCCCTCGTCGAGCCGGACACGCCTCAACACGTCACGCATCTCGGCGACGGCGAGCGCCTCGAGCGCCTTCATCAACGCGACCCGTCCGGAGAAATGCCGGTGCAGCGTCGCCCTGCTCACCCCGACGGCGGTGGCGATCTCATCCTGGGTGGCGTTTGGGCGACGCCCGAGGAAGTCGGCTGCGGCGCGCAGCAACTCGTCACGTGTCCCCGACATGCGACAACTCTAGCTCATTTGCGACAAAAGTGTCTCATAGCTTCGCGTCGACCGTTAAGGCAGGATCAACACCATGGATCAGTTGTGGGCCAACCGCGCCGCCAGTGCGGAAGCAGCGATCGCAAAGCGGCACCGGAAACGGGTGTGGGGCGTCCCGGGCACCCAACTCGGCGTTGTCGCGTGGCCTGCCGCCCAGCCGCACCGGCGATTCGGCACCTGGCACTACTGGTGGCAGGCCCACCTCCTCGACAACCTCGTCGACGCGCAGGTTCGCGACCCCGATCCGGAGCGCCTGAAGTCGATCGCCCGCCAGATCCGCGGCCAACGCCTGCGCAACCTCGGCCGCTGGGGCAACGACTACTACGACGACATGGCCTGGCTGGCGCTGGCGCTCGAGCGCGCGGGCCGGCTGACCGGCGTGAGCCGGCCCGGGGCGCTCGACAAGCTCGCCGAGCAGTTGCTCAACGCATGGGTGCCCGAGGACGGCGGCGGCATCCCGTGGCGCAAGCAGGATCAGTTCTTCAACGCACCGGCCAACGGACCCGCCGGACTCTTCCTCGCCCGTCATGACGACCGGCTGCGGCGGGCGCAGCAGATGGCCGACTGGATCGACGAGACGCTGATCGACCCCGACACCCATCTGGTCTTCGACGGCATCCAGTCCGGCTCGCTGGTGCGCGCGCAGTACACCTACTGCCAAGGCGTGGTGCTGGGACTGGAGACCGAACTGGCCGTGCGCACCGAGGACGCCGACCATGCCGAGCGTGTGCACCGCCTGGTGGCTGCGGTTGCCGAGCACATGGCGCCCGGCGGTGTGATCAAGGGCGCGGGCGGCGGTGACGGTGGCTTGTTCAACGGGATCCTGGCGCGCTACCTCGCGCTGGTGACCACCGCGCTTCCCCGGCGCGGCCCCGAGGACGAGAAGGCTTGTGAGACTGCGCGTTCGGTGGTGCTGTCGTCGACTAAGGCCGCCTGGGACAATCGCCAGACTGTCGACGGCCTGCCGCTGTTCGGTGCGTTCTGGGAGCGGACCGCCAAGTTGCCGACGGCTGCGTCGAAGGATGCAGAGTTCGTCGAGGGTGCGGTCAACTCCTCGGAGATCCCGGAGCGCGACCTGTCGGTGCAGCTGTCGGGATGGATGTTGATGGAGGCCGCCCACACCGTCACCGGCACCGGCGCCGATGGAGACGCCGATCAGTGACTGAACCGACGACGCAGCGGGGTTTCCCGCTGCTCCCGGCACGGTTCAATCGCGGCAGCAAGGCCACCAGGACCACCGACAACACGGCTGCAGCGCTGCTGCTCGCGTTCACCATCATCGCCATCCTGTGGTCGAATTCACCTTGGGCGCAGAGCTATTCGGAGCTGCTCGACACACACGTGGGCCTCGCCTTCGGTGAACACCACCTCGAGTTGACGGTCAAGCATCTCGTCAACGACGCCCTGATGACGTTCTTCTTCTTCATCGTCGGGCTGGAGGTGACCAGGGAGTTCTCCATCGGTGAGCTGACCGACCGGTCACGGGCCGCGGTGCCGGCGGTCGCCGCGGCCGCGGGGCTGGTGGTACCGGCCGTGGTGTTCCTGGCGTTCAATCCCTCCGGTGAGGACGCCCAGGCGTGGGGCGTGGTGATCTCCACCGACACCGCATTCCTGGTCGGCGCGCTGGCGATCATCAAGCCCAAGTTCCCTGCGCGCGTGCGCATCTTCCTTCTCACGCTTGCGGTGGTGGACGATGTCGGGGGCGCTGTGCGCGATCGCGCTGTTCTACTCCGACAGTATCCAGGTCGGCCCGCTGATCGTGTCGGTGACACTGATCGGCGCGCTGGCGCTGGTGCGTCATCTGCCGCCGGGGGTGCGCGGGCCGGCGTACGCCGTGCTGGGGGTGGCGCTGTGGATCGCGCTGTACCTGGCCGGGATTCACCCGACGCTGGCCGGCGTCGTGGTGGCGCTGATGATCCCGGTGTTCACTCCCGAGCGTCGCCCGGTGGAACAGGCCGTCGAGCAGATCCGCGCGTTCCGTCAGTCACCGAACTCACAGTACGCCCGCGCCGCGAGTCGCTCGCTGCGGGAGTCGATCTCGATCAACGAGAGGTTGCAGACCACCGTGGGGCCCACGGTGTCGTTCGTGATCCTCCCGCTGTTCGCGTTGGTCAACGCCGGGGTGCTGCTCGACGCACAGAGCCTGTCGACAGCCCTGCGGTCACCCCTGACGTGGGGGATCGTCGCCGGCCTGGTGATCGGCAAGTTCGTCGGCATCACCGGCGCCACCTGGTTCATGCGCCGCACCCGGCTGGGGCAGCTCGCGCCGGGCCTGACGCTGCGCCGGATCGCAGGCGGCGCCGCGTTGTCGGGGATCGGCTTCACCATCTCGCTGTTCATTGTCGACATCGCGATCTCCGAGCCCGGCAGGCAGGACCAGGCGCGCATCGGCGTGCTCGCGGCCTCGGTGATCGCGTTCGCGCTCGGCTGGGCGATCTTCCGGATCACCGACTGGCTCAGCCCTCCCGAACCGGTCGGGATGAAGCTGCTGCGGCCCGTCGACCCCGACCGCGACCACATCCGCGGTAGTAACGATGCGCCGCTGACGCTGGTCGAGTACGGCGACTTCGAATGCCCGTTCTGCAGCCGGGCCACCGGCGCGATCGACGAGGTGCGTGCCCATTTCGGTGACGAGCTGCGCTACGTGTGGCGGCACTTCCCGCTCGAGCGGGCGCATCCACGTGCGTTCGACGCCGCGCGGGCCAGTGAAGCCGCGGCACTGCAGGGCAGGTTCTGGGAGATGGCGCACGAATTGTTCGATCACCAGGACGACCTGGAGTGGTCGGACATGTACCGCTACGCGGTGACCGCCGGATGTGACATCGAACAGTTCGATCAGGACGTGCGGGTGCACTCGTCGAAGGTGCTGCACCGCGTGACCGACGACGCGGAAGACGCCGAGGAGATGGATCTCAATGCGACGCCCACGCTGTTCGTCAACGGCAAACGGCACAAGGGGCCGTGGGACGCTGCCAGCCTCATCCGCGCACTGGAAGAGACCAGGAAGCGCTAGGTCGGCTGCTCGCCGGCCTCCATGGGCGGCGTCGGGATGCCTGCCTGCTTGGCGGCCTTGCGTCGCTTGTACCACTCGATGGCCATGGGCAGCACCGAGAGCACCACGATCCCGATCACGATCGGCTCGAGGAGCTTCTGGATGATCTCGAACCGGCCGAGCCAGTAGCCGAGCAGCGTCAGGCCGATGCCCCAGACCGCCGCCCCGACGGCGTTGTAGAGGGTGAACACCCCGTAGTTCATCTTGGCCGCGCCCGCGGTGATGGGCGCGAGTGTGCGCACGATCGGGACGAACCGGGCGATGACGATCGCGAACGGTCCGCGCTGCTCGAAGAACAGGTGCGCCTCGTCGAGGTAGCGCTGCTTGAGGAACCGGGCGTTGGGCTTGAACATCGCCGTGCCGACGTTGCGACCGATCCAGTAGCCTACCTGGCCGCCGAGCACCGCGGCGACCGGGATGAACACCACCAGCTGCCAGAGCGCGAAATTGGCCTGGACGGTGCCGTCCTGGGCTGCGGCGGCAGTGCCTGCGGCGAGCATCCCCGCCACGAACAGCAGCGAATCGCCGGGCAGGACCGGGAACAGCACGCCGGACTCGACGAAGACCACCACCAGCAGCCCGATCAGCGCCCAGGTTCCGAAGTAGCTCAGAAGGTTGATCGGGTCCAGGAAATCGGGCATCAGCGCAAGGGTGTCGACGACCACGGGTCCTAAGGGTACCGGCGGGTGAACGCGGGTCCCGAACCCGCACGATCGACTTAGGCTTGAGTATGCCCACTCACAAGGCCGTTCAGGTCGCCTCCGCCAATGCGTCCCTCACCCTCGTCGACGTCGACACCGAGGCCCCGTCGGCCGGCCATGTACGCATCGCCGTCGCGGCGTGCGGCGTCTGCGGCACCGACCGGGAGTTCTACACCGGCCACTTCCCCGGACTGCAGTGGCCGCTCACGCTGGGGCACGAGATCGCGGGAACGGTGGCCCAGGTCGGGGATGGTGTCGAGGACTTCGCCGTCGGCGACCGGGTGGCGGTCGGTTGGTTCGGCGGCAACTGCAACCGCTGCATCCCCTGCCGCAAGGGCGCGTTCATGCAGTGCGAGCGCATGCAGGTGCCGAGCTGGCACTACCCCGGCGGCTACGCGGAGTCGGTGACGGCCCCGGCCACCGCGTTGGCACGGATCCCGGACGGGCTGTCGTTCGTCGAAGCCGCACCCATGGGCTGCGCGGGTGTGACGACGTTCAACGGGCTACGCCAGACGCGCGCCAAGGCCGGCGACCTGGTCGCGATCCTCGGTGTCGGCGGGCTGGGCCACCTGGGCGTGCAGTTCTCCCGGGCGATGGGGTTCGAGACGGTCGCGATCGCCCGAGGCACCGGGAAGGCCGAGGAAGCCGCGCAGTTGGGCGCACACCACTACATCGACTCGACAGCGCGGGACGTCGCTGCGGAGCTGCAGAAGCTGGGTGGCGCCGCCGTCGTGCTGGCCACCGCCAACAACGCCGCCGCCATGGCCGCGACCGTCGGTGGCCTGGGCCCGGCAGGGGAACTGGTCGCCGTCGGGGTCACCCCCGAGAACCTGCCGATCAGCCCGCTCGACCTGATCAACTCCGGGCTGTCGGTGGCCGGCCATCCGTCGGGCACCTCGCGCGACGTCGAGGAGACACTGCACTTCGCGCTGCTGTCCGGGGTGCGGGCGTTGGTCGAGGAGCGTCCCTTGGCGCAGGCCGCCGAGGCGTACGCCGCGATGGACGAGGGCCGGGCGCGCTACCGGATGGTGCTGACCGTGTGACCGCGCCTCGTTCTTGACATACTTCAGCGCAAGCCCAGGACCGCCCAGAAGGAGCACGCCATGCCCATCGCCACGCCCGAGGTCTACGCCGAGATGCTGGCCCGCGCCAAGGAGCACTCATTCGCGTTCCCGGCGATCAACTGTGTCGGCTCGGAGAGCCTGAACGCCGCCATCAAGGGCTTCGCGGATGCCGGATCCGACGGCATCATCCAGTTCTCCACCGGCGGTGCGGAATTCGCGTCGGGTCTCGGGGTCAAGGACATGGTCACCGGCGCGGTGGCGCTGGCCGAGTTCGCGCATGTCATCGCCGAGCGGTACCCGATCACCGTCGCGCTGCACACCGACCACTGCCCGAAGGACAAGCTGGACACCTACGTCCGGCCGCTGCTCGCCATCTCATCGGAGCGCGTCGCTAAGGGTCGCAATCCGCTGTTCCAGTCGCACATGTGGGACGGCTCGGCGGTGCCCATCGACGAGAACCTGTCGATCGCGCAGGAGCTTCTCAAGCAGGCGGCCGCGGCCAAGATCATCCTGGAGATCGAGATCGGCGTCGTCGGCGGAGAAGAGGACGGCGTCGAGGCCGAGATCAACGACAAGCTCTACACCTCAGCCGAGGACTTCGAGAAGACCATCGAGGCTCTCGGCGCCGGTGAGCACGGCAAGTACCTGCTGGCCGCCACGTTCGGCAACGTCCACGGTGTCTACAAGCCGGGCAACGTGGTGCTCAAGCCGGAGATCCTGGCCGAAGGCCAGAAGGTCGCGACGGCCAAGCTCGGGCTCCCCGAAGGATCCCAGCCGTTCGACTTCGTCTTCCACGGCGGATCGGGCTCGCTCAAGTCCGAGATCGAGGACTCGCTGCGGTATGGCGTGGTCAAGATGAACGTCGACACCGACACGCAGTACGCGTTCACCCGTCCCATCGTCGGGCACATGTTCAGCAACTACGACGGCGTCCTCAAGGTCGACGGCGAGGTCGGCAACAAGAAGGTGTACGACCCGCGAAGCTACTTCAAGAAGGCCGAGGCGGGGATGAGCGAGCGCGTCGTTGAGGCGTGCAACGACCTGCACAGCGCGGGCCGGAGCGTGACGGGCTAGCCTCTCGGCGCCTGGCAGATCTTCCACTGCTCGTCGCGGAACTGCAGGTCGAAGCTGCGCGTCGAGCGGGTCTGCGGCGCGTAGGCCATGAAGGTGGTGACGTTGGCTTCGGCGTGGTCACCGTTGACCACCACCTGGTCGATGCTGGCCACCACCGGGTACTGCTTGGCGGCGGCCACCCGGGCGTGCGTCTCGGCCCAGGCCTGCTCGTCATAGCGGACGTAGCTGTCCCGGGTGGACCCGCAGGTGATGCTGCGCAGCGTGGCCAGGTCGCCGTTCTGCACGGCGATGTCGAACTCCTGGATCGTGGAGCGGACCTGATCCTCCTGGGACACCGCAGGCGAGGACGTCCGAGTGAGCAGGATGGTGCCGAGAATCGCGATGGCCGCCAGCGCCGCGATGACGAGCACGATGGCCACCACCCAGCCCCAGCTGCGCCGCTTCTTCGGCGGCCTCGGGGCGTCGCCGCGGGGCGGGATCATCTGGGGGGCAACGGGTTTCTGGGCGGCGAACTGCTCGGTGTCACCGCTTTCGGTGGCCGAGAACACCTCGGTGGCGGGGTCGGTGGGCCGGTTGATGATCTGCGTGGAACCCGCATCGAATCCCGATGGCGCGGTGAACCGCCGCTCGCCGGGATCGGTGGACGGATTCTCGTCCTGGGGCGTGGCGGGCGCCATGATCTCGGTGGCCGGTTCGTGATCGGGTTCCGGTTCGGGCAGCATCTCCGTCTCGGCGTCCGCGCCGTCGGGTGGCGCCTCGTCCCCGGACGGCTCCGTCACCTCGTCGGTGGTCTCGTCCGGTTGGTCAGGCGGTGTGGGGTTCGACATCCCTGATCAGATCCTCCTGGTCTTTCCCAACGACGCTACGGGCGAAGCTTAGCCATCCGCGGTGACGAGTACCCGCGCGCGCACTGCACAATGGGCTCATGACTCGGATGGGCGATCTCCTCGGACCGGAGCCGGTGCTGCTGCCCGGCGATCCCGCAGCAGAGGCCGAATTGGATGCCGCGGAGAATCCGTCCATCGTGGCGGCCGCGCACCCGTCGGCCTCGATCGCGTGGGCGCTGCTCGCCGAGGAGGCGCTCGACGACGACAAGGCGGTCACCGCGTACGCCTACGCCCGCACCGGCTACCACCGTGGGCTGGATCAGTTGCGCCGCAGCGGCTGGAAGGGCTTCGGCCCGGTGCCGTACTCGCACGAACCCAACCGGGGATTTCTGCGATGCGTCGCGGCGCTGGCCCGTGCCGCCGACGCGATCGGGGAGACCCCCGAGTACCAACGTTGCCTGGACCTGCTCGACGACTGCGATCCGTCCGCTCGCGAGCATCTCGGACTGCCCTGACCGGGCGCCTCTAGCGGTTGTTGCTCTCGCACTCGCAGTCGGCTGCTGCGTCCGGGGGCTCCACCTGAACCGTCGAGTGGTCGAGGCCGCGCGCGGTCAGCACGGCACGGGCATTGTCGAGCACAAGCGCCGAGTCCCGCTTGCTCGTCAGGTGCGCGGTGACCATGTCCTTGCCCGGCACCAATGTCCACACGTGCAGATCGTGTACCTCGGTGACGCCCTCGACGGCGCAGAGCGCCGAGCGCAGCTCCTCGACGTCGATGTGGCTGGGTGAGGTCTCGGACAGGATGCGCAGCGCCGCCTGGGCCAGGGAGATGGCGCGGGGCAGCACCCACAGCGCCACGAGAACGGCGACCACGACGTCGGCGTAGGGCCAGGCGGTGGTGACCGTGACGATGCCGGCGATCAGCACGCCGACGCTGCCGACGGTGTCGGCGAGGACCTCCATGTAGGCGCCCTTGACCGCCAGGCTGTCCTGGGAGTGTGAACGCAGCAGCGCCACGACGACGCCGTTGGCGAGCAGCCCCGCCAGCGCGACGACGATCATCGGCACCCCGGGGATCTCGGGGGCGTCCCCGAGCCGCTCGAACGCCTCGTAGAGGATGAAACAGGCCACCCCGAGCAGCAGTGCGGCGTTGGCGACCGCCGTGAACACCTCGGCGCGGTGCCACCCGTAGGTCCGTGACGGGGACGAACTGCCGCGCCGGGCCAGCAGCACCGCCGACAGTCCCATGAACATGGCCACCAGGTCGGTCAGCATGTGGCCCGCGTCGGCCAGCAGGGCGATCGAGTTGATCGCCAGCGCCGTGGTCAGCTCGACGACGAAGAAGACCGACAGGATGCCGGCGGCGATGACCATCCGGGAGACACGGGCGTCCGACTGGGCGTGACTGTGGCCGTGATCGTGTCCCGCACCCATGCGAAGCAATGTATGCGAAAACGTGCATATGTTGCAAGGGGCTACCGCAGGGCAGCGCCGACGGGTCTCACAGCCAGGCGGACCAGAACCTGGTCAGCTGGCCCCCGACGGCCGACAGCGCGGCAGGCACGCCGGACAGGTCGAACAGCCCGTACACCGCGCCGAAGAACCACTGGTTGAGCGGCGGCGCGATGAGCAGGATCAGCAGGATGAAGAACCCCCACTGCTTGGCCGGCTGCAACGCGCGTCGCGTCTCGGGGCTCAGGTGCGGTTCCAGCGCGCCGTAGCCGTCCAGGCCGGGGATGGGCAGCATGTTCAGCAGCAACGCGGTGACCTGGAGGAATCCGAGGAACGCCATGCCCGCCCAGAACACCGAGTGGGCGGGGTCGTACAGCAGCCGGGTCGTCGTGAGGATCCCCACGGCGAACAGCAGGTTGACGGCCGGGCCTGCCAGGCTGACCAGCGTCTTCTGCCGCGTCGTCATATATGCCGTCTGCACGTACACCGCACCGCCGGGCAGGCCGATGCCGCCGAGTGCGATGAACAGCACCGGCAGCCCGAGCGACAGCAGCGGGTGTGAGTACTTCAGCGGGTTGAGCGTGAGATAACCACGGACCGCCACGTCGCGGTCGCCGAACCGCCATGCGGTGTAGGCGTGGCCGAACTCGTGCAGGCACAGCGACACCAGCCACCCGAAGATGACGAAGACGAACACGCCGACGTAGGCGACCGGCCGGACCTGCCCTGCTGACATCCACGCGAGCACGCCGCCTGCCGCGGTGATCGTCACGATGGCCAGGAAGATCGGGCTGGGACGCACTGCCTGGCGCAGTGGGCGGATGCTCACCTCACCGAAGCTACCGGGGTCACCTGGGGCCCACCCGCAGCCAGCCCTCGGTATGGCGGTAGAAGGTCGACCGCCGCACGGGTCGCGGCCCCGGCTCCCCGTCGCGCACCACCACCGCGCCCGTGGTTCCCAGCTGGGCGGCCCGGCCCGTCACCCACCGCGTCGGACGCATGCGCCGCGACAGGACGGTGGCCCGGAGCCCGGGCATCGTCGGGATCGGCTCGACACGCACACCGGTCACCTCGCCGTCGAACAGCCGCTCGTCGTCGACCACCGCCTCGCCGCGGATCATGCGGACACCCTGCTGCGGCAGCCAATACGCGGCCTGCGCGACCACGGTGCCCGTCTCATCGCGGATGAGGGGAACCCGGGCGGCGGTACCGGTCAGGGCGCGGCGCCCCTGCCAGGGCCGTCTCACGTGGGCCACCTCGATGTCCAGCCGGTCGGCGCGCAGCAGCCGGGTCAGCACCGCGGCCAGGTCGGCGTGCGCACCGATCACGACGAGGCGCGCGGATGCGGGGAATCGGTCCAGCTCGGTGTCGGGGGCGACGACGGGAACGTGGCGCAGGCCGCGAGGAGCCCGGCGGCCGCCGAACAGCAGAACCGCGACTTCGGATGGGGTCAATCCGCTCCTTGTAAACGCACGACGATCAGGTCGGATAAGGTAACTCACCGGCTGCACACAGTGTGAGGCAGTACGCGCGCGAGCAGGCGCGAGACGCAGGAGACATCAGCATGCCGGCAATCGTGCTCATCGGCGCCCAGTGGGGTGACGAGGGCAAAGGTAAGGCCACCGATCTTCTCGGTGGCCGCGTCCAATGGGTCGTTCGTTACCAGGGGGGCAACAACGCCGGTCACACGGTGGTGCTGCCGACGGGGGAGAATTTCGCCCTCCATCTGATCCCGTCGGGGATCCTGACTCCCGGCGTCACCAACGTCATCGGCAACGGCGTCGTCGTCGATCCGGGGGTGCTGCTCACCGAGCTGCAGGGTCTCGAGGCGCGCGGGGTCGACACCGAACGGCTGCTCATCTCCGCCGACGCGCACCTGTTGATGCCCTATCACGTGGCGATCGACAAGGTCGTCGAACGCTATGCGGGCAGCAAGAAGATCGGCACCACCGGTCGCGGCATCGGGCCGTGCTACCAGGACAAGATCTCACGCATCGGCATCCGGGTGGCCGACGTGCTCGATCCCACGCTGCTGGAGGAGAAGATCGAGGGCGCGCTGGAGTTCAAGAACCAGGTGCTGGTCAAGATCTACAACCGCAAGGCGCTGGACACCGCGGAGGTGGTCGAGGCGCTGCTGGCGCAGGCGGAGGGGTTCAAACACCGCATCGCCGACACCCGGCTGTTGCTCAACGCGGCGCTGGAGCAGGGCCAGACGGTGCTGCTGGAGGGATCGCAGGGCACGCTGCTCGACGTCGACCACGGCACGTATCCCTTTGTCACGTCGTCGAATCCGACAGCGGGTGGGGCGTCGGTCGGGTCCGGCATCGGCCCGACCCGGATCACCACGGTGCTCGGGATCCTGAAGGCCTACACCACGCGCGTCGGCTCCGGTCCGTTCCCGACCGAGCTGTTCGACGCGAACGGCGAGTACCTGGCCAAGACCGGTGGCGAGATCGGGGTGACCACCGGCAGGCGGCGCCGCTGCGGTTGGTTCGACGCCGTGATCGCCCGTTACGCGACGAGGGTCAACGGGATCACCGACTACTTCCTGACCAAGCTCGATGTGCTGTCCAGCCTGGAGACGGTGCCGGTGTGCGTCGGGTACCGCGTCGACGGGAAGCGCACCGATGACATGCCGATGACCCAGAGCGACATCGCCCGCGCCGAGCCCATCTACGAGGAGCTCCCCGGGTGGTGGGAGGACATCTCGGGTGCGCGCGAGTTCGCCGACCTGCCCGCGAAGGCCCGTGACTATGTTCTCAGGCTCGAAGAGCTTGCCGGAGCGCATGTTTCGTGCATCGGCGTGGGCCCCGGCCGGGACCAGACGATCGTGCGGCGCGACATCCTGGCCGAGAAGTGACCGAACGCGAGGTGAGCGACTACGGCCTGGACCCGCGGCGCGTCGACCCCAACTACGACCGCCACGGCGGTTTCCCGGTCTTCGAACCCGCCGACCCGGGGCCCGGTTTCGGGCGCTTTCTCGCGGCGATGCGGCGCGCCCAGGATCTGGCGGTCTCGGTCAACCCGGACCGTGACACCTGGAGCGAGGCGGCCGACCGTGTCGAGGGACTGGTCGAACTGCTCGAGCCCTTCGTCGCCGGCGAGGGTGTCGGTCCGGCCAGCCGGGTGCCGTCGCTGCCCGGCGCGGGCAGTCTGCTGATGCCGCCGTGGACGGTGTCGCGCTTCGAGCCGGACGGCGTCGAGTTGCAGGTGGAGTTCAGCCGCTATCACGTCGGCGGCAACAACGCCGTGCACGGCGGGGTGCTGCCGCTGCTGTTCGACTCGGTGTTCGGCATGGTGATCCACGCCGCCGGCCGCCCGATCAGCAGGACCGCCTTCCTGCACGTCGAGTACCGCAAGGTGACGCCCATCGACACCCGGCTGACCGCGCGGGGCTGGATCCGCGAGGCCGAAGGACGCAAGGCGTTCGTCAACGCCGAACTGCGCGACCCGGACGGCAGCCTGCTGGCCGAGGCCAACGGGTTGATGATCCGGCTTCTGCCAGGTCAGCCTTAGGGGCATTCAGGGGGGGCGGATGGAAAAGGGTGTTCGGGAGTACCTGCTGATCTGGTGGCGCCAACCCTTCGAGTTCGATTGGACCGTAAGACATCTGCGCGCGCGCGGCATGTTGCGGGTGCATCAGGTCTTCATCGGCGGTTTCAGCGTGATGTACGGCCTCACCGCACTGCTGACGGTGTTGGGCGGATTGGTCGACGGCGGCCCGGCTGGAGGCCGTTTGGTGGTGTTGTCGATCGCCATCAGCTCGGTCGTGCTCGGCGTGATCTGGATCGCCGCCCCGTGGCCCACCGAGCGGTCGTCGGCCTTGTTCGCGGTCTACGCCGATGTCGCGGTGGTCGCGGTGATCGCGTTCTGTCAGGATGCGTTCACCGCGATGCCGGGTCTGGCCCTGCTGGCCGCCAACGGCATCTACATCGTGATCGGTCACGGCCCGCGGGCGCTGTTGCTGCACCTCGTCTTCACGGTCCTCGTGTTCGGCTGGTTCTTCGGGCTTGCCGTCGCCCAGGGCGGAGCACCCGTCGCGGTGGTCGTGGTGCGGCTACTGGTGCTGTTGCCGACGGTGGTCGGGGTGCCGGTGATCGTGCACTCGTACCTGCTGACGCTGCGAATGGGTGCGGTCGACGCGCTGATCGACCCGCTGACCCGGCTGCTCAATCGCCGTGGCCTCGACGTCGACGGCGAGGACCTGGTGTCGGCGGGCGGCGCACAGGTCGGTGTGCTTGCGGTCGACATCGACAAGTTCAAGTCCATCAACGACACTCACGGCCACGACGTCGGTGACCGAGTTCTGGTCGCGGTGGCCAACGCGGTGCGGGACGCGGTGTCGGCTGCCGGGGTGCGTGCGGTGATCGCCCGCACCGGTGGCGAGGAGTTCGTCGTGTTGATCGATGGCGGGTACCGCGACGTGCTCAGGGTGGCCGAGCTCGTCCACGACGCCCTGGCCCAGAGTGACGCCGCGGTGGTGCCGACCGTGAGCATCGGTGTGGCCACCGGGCGGAATCGGGGCCGCGATGCACGTGGCGCGGTCCGCGAGCTGATCGAACGTGCCGACGCGGCGATGTACCGCGCCAAGAACGCAGGCGGCGATCGGACGGTGACGGCCGACGACTCGGTCGCGGCCGCAGAATGAGCGGCCGTCGCGGTTCGGCCGGGTGCGGGGCGCGTCGCGTGCCACGATGGGGCGGTGACGCATCCGGTTGACCGCGGCCTCCGCCGCCTCTCGACACCTCGGGCTGCGGCGTTCGCCGGTGTGCTGTTCGCGCTGCTGTTTGGGGCGGCGCTGGTACTGATCCGCACCGCGCTGCCCGCAGGCGGAGAGCTCGGGTCGCAATGGGTGGACGGGGCCGGCGGGCGCCTGCGGCTCGCGGTGGTGCTGATGCCGTTCGCGGGAATCGCGTTCCTGTGGTTCATCGGCGTGGTGCGCGACGGCCTCGGCATGCTGGAGGACAGGTTCTTCACCACGGTGTTCCTCGGCAGCGGCCTGCTCTTCCTTGCGATGGTCTTCGTCTCCACCGCCGCAGGCGCGGGGCTGCTGGCCAGCAAGGAGTTTTTGGCGCAGGCGGGCACCCGCACCGAGGTCGCCGCCTTCGGCCAGGCGTTCCTCATCGCGCTCACCAACACCTACGCGCTGCGGATGGCCGCGGTGTTCATGATGTCGCTGGCCACCATCTGGTTGCGGACGCGCCTGATGCCCGGCTGGTTGGTGATCGTGACTTACCTTGTCGCGCTGTGTGTTCTGGTCGCCAGCGACATCAGTCTGTGGATGACGGTGGCGTTCCCGGTGTGGGTTCTGGTGGTCAGCATAGTGATGCTGGTGCGTTCCGGGGTGATCGACCTGCCGGGCGACGACGGTGAGGTCAGTCCTCCGCGATCGCCAACGCGGTCGCCGGACACAGCTTGACCGCTTCGCGGACATTGTCCAACTGGTCGTCCGGTACCTCCGCGGTCTGAACGGCTCCGCCGTCCGTGTCGACGAGCACCGTGACGATGCCGTCGTCGTCCTGATCGAAGACCTCGCCGGCGACCATGACGCAGTTGCCCGCCTGGATGCACAGCTCTCGGTCAGCCGAGATTCTCACGACCAGCTCACCTCCAATGACTTCAGACCGTAGATGAAGTGGAACGACCGGAACTGCACATCGTCGAATTCCTCGGCCAGCGACAGCGTGGGAAATCTGCGAAGAAGCGCGGGGAACGCGATCTGCATCTCCATCCTGGCCAGCGGCGCACCGAGGCAGTGATGCACACCGTGACCGAACGCCAGATGCCCGGGCGCACCGCGGCTGATGTCGAAAGTGTCCGGGTTGTCGATGAAGTGGCCGTCCCTGTTGCCCGACGGTAGGGACGCGAACACCAGTTTCCCCGCGGGGATCGACACCCCGGCGATCTCCACCTCGGTGGTGGTGATGCGCGGTATCGCGGTCTGCACGATCGACAGCCAGCGCAGCAGCTCCTCGATCGCGGGCGCCACCGCGGCGGGATCGTCGCGGACCGCCGCCAGCGCTGCGGGATGGCGCAGCAACGCCAGGGTGCCGAGCCCCAGCATGTTCGATGTCGTCTCGTGGCCGGCCAGCAGCAGCAGGCCCGCGACACCGATGAGCTCGTCGTCGGTCAGTTCGTCGCCGTGCTCGCGGATCAGCATGCCGAGGATGTCGTCGCCCGGCCGCTCCCGGGCGCCTTCGACCAACGAACGCATGTAGGCCCTGCCCTGCTTCTGCAGCTCGAGGCGTTCGGGTATTGGGATGGACAGGTCGAGTTGGCGTGTGCTGCGGCGCTGGAAATCGTCGCGGTCGGCGTAGGGCACCCCGAGCAGTTCGCAGATCACCAGCGACGGGATCGGCAGGGCGAAGTGCTCCACCAGGTCGGCGGGCGGGCCCGCGGCCTCCAGCGCATCCAGTTGTTGGTCGACGATCTCGACGATGCGGGGCTGCAACCGCTTGATCCGCCGGATCGTGAACTCGGGGGTGAGCATGCGGCGCAGCCGTTGATGCTCGGGCGGATCCAGGCCGAGCAGATTGCCCGCCCTGGCACTGGCCTGCTCCTCCTCCGACAGCGGGGGCGCCCCCGGTACCACGAAACCAGGGGGACGGCCGTTGGAGAACCGTGCGTGGTCCGACAGCACGGTCTTGACGTCCTCGTACCGGGTGACGAGGTGGACCTGCATGCCGAAGGCGTTGGTGACGGTGATGACCCCGGGCCCCTCCCGGACAGCGCCCAGCTCGGGTGTCGGGTCGAACGCGTCGCGCCGCATGTGCAGCGGCGGCAACGAAGGAGCTTGAGTCATGCATTCGACGGTACTCACGCCCGCAGGGAACGGCACTGACCACAAACACGGCCCAAACGTCAGAGCGCCGTTGACCACGTTTCCGCGGCTGTCCGAGCGCGGTGCCGACCTCTTGGCTGTCCACCGCCGGAACGGGGATCCTCGTCCTGCAGTGCGGGCCACCAGATCCTGGGCCCGATGAGCGTGAACAGCGCCGGGATGATCACGGTCCGCACGACGAAGGTGTCCAGCAGGATGCCCAGGCCGACGATGATGCCGACCTGGGTGAGCACGATCAGGGGCAGCACGCCGAGCACGCAGAACACCGCGGCCAGCACGATGCCCGCGCTGGTGATGACCACGCCGGTGGCCGACACGGCCCTGACGATGCCGTCGCGCGTGCCGTGCTCCGGTGTCTCCTCCCTGGCGCGGGTCACCAGGAAGATCGTGTAGTCCACGCCGAGGGCCACCAGGAACAGGAACGCGAACAGCGGGGCGGTGATGTCCAGGGCCGGAAACCCGAACACGTGCACGCTGACCCAGCCGCCGAGGCCGAGCGCGGCCAGCGCGCTCAACACCGTCACCGCGACCAGGATCAGCGGCGCCAGCGCGGACCGCAGCAACACGTACAGCACGAGCAGAACCACCGCGAGGATGGCCGGCACGACGATCGCCCGGTCTCGTCGGGCCGCCGCGGACGCGTCCCTCGCCTTGGCGTCGGACCCGCCGACGAGGCCGTCCGGATCGACTCGGTGGACCGAATCCCGCAGCGCGTCAACGGCTTCGAACGCCGCATCGGAGGCCGGGGCGGCGTCGGGGACGACCGACCATTGGCTCAGCCCGTTCGGTGCGGTGCCCGTCGGGGTGGCCGACACGACGCCGGGGGTGCCGTCGATCGCGCGCTGCACCTCGGCGGCCCGGTCGGTCGAGGCGATGACCCGGGTGGGGTCGGTCAGGCCGCTGGGGAAGTGCGCCGCCAGCGTGTCGTACCCGCTCACCGATTCGGCCCGGACACGGAACTGCTCGGTCTGCGACAGGCCGATGGGTGTGCTGAGCAATCCCGTGCACAGCAGCGCCAGCGCGCCGATCGAGACAGCGGCCACCCGGGCGGGACGGCGCGCGACGGCGGAGGCCACCCGGTGCCAGATCCCGCTGTCGGTGAGCGCCTCGGCCCCCACCTGGGGAATGAACGGCCAGAACAGCTTCCGGCCGAACAGGCCGAGCAGTGGAGGCAGCACCAGCAACACGAACACCGCCGCCACCACCAGGCCCGAGGCAGCCTGAATCCCGAGGCTGCGGGTGCTCGGTGACGATGCGAAGAGCAGCGTCAGCAGGGCCAGCACCACGGTCGCGTTGCTGGCGACGATGGCGGGTCCGGCGCGGCGGACCGCGATGTTCAGAGCGTCGTGATGGGAGGGGTTGCGGCCCAGCTCTTCTCGGTACCGCGAGATCAGCAGCAGCGCGTAGTTGGTGCCCGCACCGAACACCAGGACGCTGGTGATGCCCGACGTCGACCCGTCCGGGGTCATCCCCACGGCTTCGGCGACCGCCGAGCCCGCGACGGAGGCGACCCGGTCGGCGAAGCCGATCACCAGCAGGGGCACCAGCCACAGCACCGGGGAGCGGTAGGTGATGATCAGCAACAGCGCGACCACGGCTGCCGTGACGATGAGCAAGGTGACGTTCGCCCCGGAGAACGAGTTGGCGATGTCCGCGCCGAAGGCCGGCCCGCCGGTGACCTCGGCTCGAAGATCGCCGGGCAGCCCGTCGGCCGCGGCGGTGCGCAGCGCCTCGACCTCGTCGTTGAGCGCGAACCCCGACAGGTCCGCCTGCAGGGCCACGGTGGCCACCGCGGCCTCGCGGTCCTCGGACACCTGCGTCGGCGGCCCGGCGGCCCCGGCCCCGGCGACGGCCGACATCCGCTCCCTGGCCTGGTCGGTCGCCTCGAGGTCGGCCGGGGTCAGTGACGCACCGTCGCCGCGGCTGACCACCAGGATGGCCGGAACGCGGTCACCACCGGGGAACTGCTTTCCGGCGGCCTCGGCTCGGGCGGACTCCGCGCCGGACGGGACGGGCACCGGCGACTGCTCGGCCGAGTCGCCGCTGCCGACGAGCCCCATCAGCGCGCCGGACAGGGCGACGATGACGAGTGCGATCACCCAGGAAAGTCGACGAAACATGGATCCAAATATTTCAAATAATTAACAATTAAGCAATCGAAAGTTCTGGCTATGGTGGAACGGTGCAGAACGCAGATCGAGCGGCCCTCGAGGCGCTGATCGCCGCAGATACCCGCGCGCTGACGGCCGAATCCGACCAGATCGGCCACCACTTCGCGGGCCTCCACACCCTGACGGCCAACGATTTTCGCGCGCTGCTGCACGTCACTGTCGCGGAGAACGCCGGAACACCCCTGACGGCCGGCGAGCTCAGGAGCCGGATGGGGATGTCGGGCGCGGCGATCACCTACCTCGTCGAACGGATGATCGCTTCGGGGCATCTGCTGCGGGACTCCCATCCCGCGGATCGCCGCAAGGTCATGCTGCGGGTCGCCGACCACGGCATGGAGGTCGCGCGGGACTTCTTCACGCCGCTGGCAGACCACACCCACGACGCGCTGGCCGGCCTTCCCGATAGCGACCTCGCCGCAGCGCATCGCGTGTTCGCCGCGCTGATCGGAGCGCTCGGCGCCTTCCGCGCGCAACTCGACAGCCCGCTTGAGCATGGCGCGACTCATCGCGCCCCGGGTTCTGGCAGGGTGGATGGTCGATGACCGACACGACAGAAGACGACACCGCGCCCGAGCCTGCCGCCACGCCCGCACCGGGTTCGGCGTCCGTCCTGCTGCTCGGCGCCGGGGACTGCAGCCGCGAACTCGCACTGGCGTTCCAGCGACTCGGCGCCGAGGTTCGCCTCGTCGAGCGACACCCCGACGCGACCGACGCCGAGGCCCTCACCGCCCTCATCGACGAGGCGAAACCCGACTACGTGGTGGCCGACGCCGGCGCGATCGCGACGGACGCGCTGATCACCATCGCCGAACGCGGCGATGTCGAGGTGTTCCCCACACCGCGAAGCACCCGGTTGTCGCTGGACGGTGAGGGGCTGCGCCGGCTCGCGGCCGACGAACTGGGGCTGCCCACCGCGCCGTTCTGGTTCGCGGGTTCGGCCGCCGAGCTCACCGCGATCGCGCAGCACGCGGGCTTCCCGCTGGTCGTCAAACCGGTCGCCGCGGCCCCCGGCGAGGGGGAGTCGGTGGTGTTGAGGCCCGAGGACGTCGAACCCGCCTGGCGCCGCGCCGTCGCGGGGGGTCGACTCAGCATGCAGCGGGTCATGGCGGAGACGGTGGTCGACGTCGATGTCGAGGTGACGATGTTGACGGTGCGCACGACCGGCCCCGCGGGCCCGGTCGTGCACTTCTGCGAGCCGATCGGTCACCATCAGTCCGACGGCGGCGACACCCTCGAATGCTGGCAGCCCCAGCAGCTCCCGCCCGCCGCGCTGGACGCCGCGAAGTCGATCGCCGCACGCATCGTCAACTCCCTCGGCGGCCGCGGGGTGTTCAGCGTCGAGTTGCTGGTGCGCGGTGACGAGGTGTACTTCGCCGACGTGCGGCCGCGCCCCCATGACAGCGGGCTGGTGACGTTGCGCTCGCAGCGGCTCTCGGAGTTCGAGTTGCACGCCCGGGCCATCCTCGGCCTTCCCGTGGACACCATCATGATCTCGCCGGGCGCGGTCGAGGTGCGCTACGCGAGTGCGCAATCGGAGGGCGCCGTCGTGGAGAACGGGCAGGTGCGTGGCGTGCTGGCGGACGCGCTGGCCGTCGCCGAGAGCGACGTGCGTCTGTACAGTCCACCCGATTCCACCGACGTCACCGCCAGGCCCTGGCTTTCCTTGTCGATGGCGACCGCACCCGATCCGATCGTGGCGCGCGACCGCGCCCGCCGGGTCGCGACCGCGCTGCGCAGGCTCCGGTGACCGAACCGTCCGAGACCTCGTCCGACGGCGGGACCGCCGGTCCGTTCCTGGGTGCGCTGACGATCATTGTCGCCGTCGTGATCGCAATCTGGTTGTTCAACGTCTTCGACGGTGATGACCTCACCGACGACCAGCAGATCGGTCGCGCCGTGGTCGCGCAGAACGACGCGCTGCAGCGGCAGGACTACACCGACTTTCGTGCCTACACATGCGCGGAACAACACGGCGTGGAAGCAGAATTGCTTGCTGGACAACGCAATTCGGTAGCGCAGCGCGGTGAGCGCTTCGTCGACGGGACGACCGCCGTGTCGATCGACGGCGACCGGGCCACCGCCGATGTCACCTACCACTTCGACAAGAACCCCGACGCCGCCGAGACGGTCGAGATCACCTTCGCGCGCCAGGACGGAGTGTGGAAGGTCTGTTCGACCGGTCCCCGTTAGCTGTGGGAGACTCACGACCGTGAGTTACGCGGGAGACATCACGCCTGAGGAAGCCTGGAAGATGCTGAGCGAGAATGGTGATGCCGTTCTCGTCGACGTGCGGACCGAGGCCGAGTGGCGCTTCGTCGGGGTGGCCGACCTCGCCGGCCTCGATCGCGACGTTGTCTACGTCGAATGGAACCGCACCGACGGCACCCGCAACGACGGTTTCGTCGACGATCTGGTGGCCTCGGGCGTCACCCCCGGTGAGGCGCCCGTGGTGTTCCTGTGCCGCTCGGGCAACCGCTCGATCGGTGCGGCCGAGGCCGCGACGGAGGCGGGTATCGCCCCGTCCTACAACATCCTGGACGGCTTCGAGGGCGACCTCGACGAGAACAAGCACCGCGGGAGCACCGGTTGGAAAGCGGTCGGACTTCCCTGGAGACAATCGTGAGCGAGCCAGTGCCGTCGGTCCGGGTCCCGGCCGAGCTGCCCGACGGCGTCAGTCAGGAGACGATCGGCGTCCGCGGCGGCTTGTTGCGGTCGGGATTCGAGGAAACCGCCGAGGCGATGTACCTGACGTCGGGCTATGTCTACAAAACGGCAGCCGACGCGGAGAAGGCGTTCACCGGGGAGATCGACCGCTATGTCTACTCGCGATACGGAAACCCGACGATCTCGATGTTCGAGGAACGGCTGCGCCTGATCGAGGGCGCGCCCGCCTGCTTTGCGACCTCCACCGGGATGTCGGCGGTGTTCACGGCGTTGGGTGCGCTGCTGGGCGCCGGTGACCGGTTGGTCGCAGCACGTAGCCTGTTCGGGTCGTGCTTTGTCGTCTGTAACGAGATCCTGCCGCGCTGGGGTGTGGAGACGGTGTTCGTCGACGGTGACGACCTCGCCCAGTGGGAGGAGGCCCTGGCTGACTCCTCCAGGCCCACCCGAGCAGTCTTCTTCGAGACGCCGTCCAACCCGATGCAGCAGCTCGTCGACATCGCTGCGGTGTCCGATCTGGCGCACGCCGCAGGGGCAAAGGTGGTGCTGGACAACGTCTTCGCAACGCCGATCCTGCAGCAGGGTTTCCCGCTGGGCGTCGACGTGGTGGTCTACTCGGGCACCAAGCACATCGACGGCCAAGGTCGCGTGCTTGGCGGTGCGATCCTCGGGAGCAAGCAGTACATCGACGAACCGGTGCAGAAGTTGATGCGGCACACCGGACCTGCGCTCAGTCCGTTCAACGCGTGGACGCTGCTGAAGGGTCTGGAGACGCTGGCATTGCGTGTGCAGCACCAGAATTCGTCGGCACACCGGATCGCGGAGTTCCTCGAGGCGCACCCCTCGGTGAGTTGGGCAAGGTATCCGTTCCTGGAGTCGCATCCGCAGTACGACCTGGCCAAGCGGCAGATGACCGGCGGCGGCACCGTGGTCACGTTCGAGCTCGAGGGCGGCACCAAGGAGCGGGCGTTCGAGGTGCTCGACAAGCTGCAGATCGTCGACATCTCCAACAACCTGGGCGACGCCAAGTCGCTGATCACCCATCCGGCGACGACGACGCACCGGGCCATGGGACCCGAAGGCCGCGCCGCGATCGGCCTGGGTGACGGGGTGGTGCGGATATCCGTGGGGCTGGAGGGCACCGAAGATCTGATCGCCGACCTGGACCGGGCGCTGGCCTAGGTGTCCAAGGGGCCGGATGCCAAGAAGGCGCGCCGCAGGAAGCGGCAGGCCACCCGCGGGCAGGCGGGGATTCCGGACGACGTGTCACAGCGCGTCGCCGAGATCGTGTCCGACCTCGAGGATTTCGACGCGCGGCTCACCGAGCGCGGCTGGGTCTTCGGCGACGACTCCGACGAGGTCGACGAAGAAGTGGGCGTGCTCTGGTTCTGGCCGCCGTCCTACGCCGAAGTGGCCGACTCCGAGATGGCCACGGCGACCGTGATCGCGCTCATCGAGGCCGAGGGCGGCGACATCGCGCACGTGGTGTTCGTCGGCGCCGACGACGACTACCAGTTCGGTCTCGAGGAACTGTTCGAGCACATCGAGACGATCGAGGCCTACCGGATCGGCGAGCCGCTTCCGGTGTTCGGCTGAGCCTGATTCTGCGTCTGCGTGGTTCCCTCGACTACACCCCGCGCCGCCTGCGCGCGGTCCTCGTAGGTCTTCCGCTTGGCGGTGTCGAACTCGAGGAACACGTTGTCGAGTCCGAGCTTGCGGTTCATCCAGCGCCGCCCGCGCGGGCCGAGCATCTGGGCGGCCTGTGCCGTGAAGCGCAGGAACGGAGGCACCGAGACGTGGGTCTTCGGCGTGTCGAGCGTCTTCACGACGGCCGCCGCGATGTCCTCGGGTTCGACCGGTTTGGTGCCTGCTGTCTCCCTGGTGCCCGCGATGAGATCGGTGTTGGTGAACGGCGGCATCACCACCGACACGTGCACGCCGTGCGGAGCCATCTCGTCGGCCAGTGCCGTGGACAGTCCCACAACGCCGAACTTCGCGCCGACGTACACCACCTGGCCGGGCACGGGGATGACCCCGGACAGCGACGCGATGTTGATGATGTGACCACGGCGACGGGCGACCATGTCGGGCAGCGCCAACTGGCAGCCGGCGATCACGCCGTACAGGTTGACCTCGATCGACGACCGGATCGCCTGCTCGGACTGGTCGAGGAACGGGCCGATCGGCATGACGCCCGCGTTGTTGATCAGCACGTCGATGTGCCCGCCACCGTCGGTGCGCGCCTTGTCGAGGAACGTGGCGAACGACTCCCGGTCGGTGACGTCGAGCGGGTATCCCGACACCGGGCCCAACTTGGTCAGCTGGGCTACCGCCGACTCCTGAAGAGCCACATCACGGTCACCGATGACCACCCGCGCACCGCGCTCGAGCAATGCCGTCGCGGTCGCGTACCCGATGCCCCGTGCCGCGCCGGTGATGGCGATGGTCTTACCGCGGGTGTTGTCCATGCGGCGAAACTTTACATGTGTCAAGTTTTGCAGGGAAGTCCGGAATCGACCGTCATTCGACGACGTCGGCGGGTGCGGGGCCGAACAGGTACAGGTGATCGAGAACCGGGGCGGGGTCGCCCGACCAGTCCATCGCGGCCAGTTGAGCGCGACTGCGTCGCCCTGTCCGCCAGCGAAGAGCTTCGAATCGTGTTGTCCGCAAGATGATCTCGGTGCCGCCCGCCGGCCCGCTGCGATACTCGTGATCCTCCACCGCGACCCGAAGCGGTACCGGTGGCGCAAGCATCGTCAGTAGTCTGTCGGCGGTCCACGTCACCGACTCGGCATCGCGCGCCCCCGGTTCGCCGATGGCGCCGCGGATGTCGTGCTCGTGGCATGCGATGTCACCCAGCGGCGGCTCCCGGCCGGTGGTCTCGGCCTCACGGTGGAGACGGTCGGTGGCTACGGACCAGGCCTCGAGGAGCTCGGTTCGGCCAAGGCCGCCGAACCGGCGGACGTGTTCGGCCGTCTCCTCGTCGGTCGGCGCTCCTGTCAACCGCCCGTCCGCCCAGTCCTGGGCCACCGCCGTCAGGTGCGCCACGACGTCGCGCACCGACCAACCCGGGCACGCCGCCACGGGGGATGCCCACCCCCCGGCGTCGGACCCAGCCAGCAGTTCGGTGATCCGCGCCTTGGTGAGCCGGTAGACATCGGCCACCTGGCGGGCGTCAGCTGCCGGCACAGTGAGCACACTTCGCGGGCTGCTGTCGCGGCGGCCGTGGATCGTCGGGGTCATCTGGATCCGGGTCGCCGAACCACCGTGACGGTTCGGCCCGGCTGTAGGTGTCGTGCCAGGACCACCACTCGTAGGGCGCTGACTGCGGGTAACCCGCGGGGGAGTCCTCCCAGATCTCCTGGCGGCCGAGGGCGGTCATGTCGAGGAAGTTCCAGGTGTTGACGAAGGCCTCGTCGCCCCGGTCGTTGATGAAGTACGTGCGGAACACCTGCTCGCCACCCTCGCCGGGTCGACGGATGAACGCGTTGGTGCCGTGCCACCCGTCGACGCCGAAGTCGACATCGAAGGCACCGTGCTCGTCGGGAAGCATTGTGTACCAAGGGATGTCCCATCCCATTCGGTCTTTGATGCGTGCGATGTCGGACTGCGAACCACGGGAGGCGTAGACGAGCGTGGTGTCCCTGGCGTTGAGGTGGGCGAGGTTGCCGATGTGGTCGGCCATCAGCGAACAGCCGACACAGCCGTGCTCCGGCCAACCGCTGACTCCCGGATCCATGAACGCGCGGTACACGATCAGCTGACGCCGCCCGGCGAACAGGTCGAGCAGGCTCGCGGGGCCCTCGGGGCCCTCGAACCGGTAGCCCTTGTCCACGGGCGTCCAGGGCATCCGCCGCCGCATCGCGGCCAGCGCATCGCGTGCCCGAGTGAACTCCTTCTCCTTGACCAGCATCTCCGCCAGCGCGGCCTCCCACTCGCGCGCGGTCACGATCTGAGGGGTCTGCACGGTCGCTCCTTCCGAATCGTTCAACTAACTCGTTTAATGTTCTCGTTCAGAAGACCATGGCGGCCGGTTATAGTCAACAGAATGGTTGAAGATTCGGTGCTCGACCGGGCGTACGCAGCGCTGGCCGATCCCACGCGCCGCCACCTGCTGGAGACGCTGCGGCGCGGCAATGCCCGCATCACCGATCTGGCCGCGCCGCTGCCCATGACATTCGCCGGGGTGTCACGCCACGTCGGTGTCCTGGAGTCGGCGGGGCTGGTCCGGCGCGAAGTCCGCGGTCGCGAACACTGGTTGTCCCTGCAACCGGACGGGCTGGGCGCCGCGCGGCAGTGGATGGACGAGCAGGCCGAGTTCTGGTCGACCCGAGCGGATGCACTGTCGGAGCGGCTGCGCAGCAAGAAGGGCAGCGCTCTGTGACTGATGACCCCGTCGTGCGCGTCCGGCGCGTCCTGCCCGCCACGCCGGAGGAGGTCTTCGCCGAATGGGTGGACCCCGAGGCCCTGAAGGACTGGATGTGTCCGCGTCCCTCCCGCTGCGTGGCCGTGCTCGTCGAACCACATGTCGGTGGCCGGGTGCGGTTCGACGTCGACGACTCGGGCTCGCTGATCCTGATCACCGGACAGTTCCTGGAGTTCGACCCGCCGAACCTGTTGCGTTTCACGTGGAGTCACTCGGGGTGGTCGGATCCGACGGTCACGAGCATCGTCAACGTCGCGTTCGAACCCGTCGGTGACGACCAGACCCTGATGTCGATCGAGCACTCGCTGCTCCCGGCTGAGGCTTTCGAGGATCACGACCTCGGCTGGGCGGTCACGGCCGAACAGTTGGCGGCGTTGCTGCCTCGGCGTTGAGCCGGGTGTGCCGCGCCGCCGGCGCGGCGGCCGCAGTTATCCACAACCTGCCACCGAGAACGAATTGTCGGCGGCCGCGGGTAGACTCGAACACATGTTCGACGGATCGCTTCCGGGGCCGGACGGGTTGTCCGGCCTCAGCGACGCCGCCCTGGCCCAGGCGACGGCCGGCTGGGCGGCCGCGTCGGCGGCCGCCGAGGCCCGCAAGCTGGCGGTGATCGCCGAGATCGAACGACGCGCCCGCGCCGACGAGCTACACCAACGCTGGGCGGTTGACGACCTCGACGCCGCGGCCGCGGCGCTGTCGTGCGCGCTGACCATCAGCCATGGCAAGGCACTGGGGCAGATCGACCTCGCCGTCACACTGCGCGACCGGCTCCCCAAGGTGGGGGCCCGGTTCCTGGCCGGCCAGATCAGCGCCGCGATGATCGCCACCATCGGGTGGCGCACCGCCCTGGTCGTCGGCGAGCACGCGCTGGCTCAGCTGGACACCGAGATCGCTGACCGCGCCCACGCCTGGGGTGTGCTGTCGCAGCACAAACTCGAGCAGGCCATCGATTTCTGGGTCGAGCGCTACGACCCCGACGCGGTGCGCCGGGTCCGCAACGCGCTCCGCGGCCGCGACTTCACCATCGGAAACCGCGACGACGCCACCGGCACCACCAACGTGTTCGGGCGACTGTCGAGCACCGACGCCGCACTGCTCGGCGAACGTCTCACCGCCATGATCGCCTCGGTCTGCGACGACGACCCGCGCACTCTGGCCCAACGACGCGCCGACTCCATCGGCGCGATCGCCGCCCACGCCACCCACCTCGCCTGCCGCTGCGACAACCCGACCTGCCCGGCCAAGATCGACGACGGCCGCGCCAGCAGCATGACCATCCACGTCATCGCCGACAAAGAAGCGTTCGCGGAAGCCCAAAACCACACGCCGCACGGCCACAGCGCCGACGCAGCGCCCGAGCCGACCGAGCCGACCGAGGCGCCCGAGCCGCCCGCGCCGGCCCAGTCACCGCGACAGCGTCCGGCAGCGCTGATCCCCGGCACCAAGGGCACCATCGTGCCCGCACCCCTGCTGGCCGAACTGATCGCCCACGGCGCGAAGGTCCGGTTCACCGGAACCCCCGACGGCACCGAGGACTGCTACCGGCCCTCTACCGCGCTACAGGATTCATCCGCACCCGCGACCTCACCTGCCGATTCCCCGGCTGTGACCGCCCCGCAGTGCACGCCGATATCGACCACACCCACCCCTGGCCCGCCGGACCCACCCACCCCGGCAAGTTCGCGACTCTGCGCCGTGCGGCGTGCACGGCGAGGGCGGTCTCAGGACTCTTGATGTGATGAAGGGGCGGGGCCTCCGCTCCTCGTGGCGTTCCCGGCGGATGCTGGGGGTGTCCACTTTCCACGAATCATGGGAGGCCCCTATGAACGAGTATGACGGCAAGCAGTTCGTCGGGATCGATCTGCATCGGCAGCGGTCGGTGATCGTGCGCCAGTCCGAGTCCGGTGAGCAGCTCTCGGCGGTACGGATCGTCAACGATCCAGTCGCGCTGGGACTGCAGCTCGAGGACGCCGGCGCCGACCCCGAGGTGGTGCTGGAAGCAACCTACGGGTGGTACTGGGCAGTCGACGTGCTGCAAGCACACGGAGCGCAGGTGCATCTAGCACACCCATTGGGAGTCAAAGGGTTTCGATACCGAAGGGTGAAAAACGACGTCCGCGACGCCGGTGATCTCGCGGATCTGCTGCGGATGGGTCGACTACCCGAGGCCTGGATCGCCCCACCGGCCACTCGCGAGTTACGGGAACTGGTGCGTTACCGGGCCAAGCTGGTCGCGATCCGATCCGGACTCAAAGCCCAGGTCCATGCCGTACTGGCCAAAGCCGGCGTGTTGATCGCGGTGTCGGATCTGTTCGGAGTCGCTGGACGCCAACGACTGGCCAAGGTGCCACTGGCGGCTGCCTACGCCGAACGAGTCCGCTCGCTGCTGGAACTCATCGATACCCTCGATGGCCACGAGGCGCGGTTCGCCGGGTTGATCGCCAAACAGCTCGACGCTGATCGCGGCTATCAAGCCATCCAGCAGGTACCTGGTATCGGACCGGTGCTGGCGGCGGTGTTCGTCGCCGAGATCGGTGACGTGCACCGCTTCACTGGCCCCGCCCAGCTGTGCTCCTGGGCCGGGCTGACTCCGCGACACCGCGAGTCCGACACCGTCGTGCATCGCGGGCATATCACCAAACAGGGCTCGAAACTGGTCCGGTGGGCGGCGATCGAGGCGGTGCAGCGCCACCAGAGCACGGCCAAGATCGCCGCCGACAAGGACCGTATCGAAGCTCG
>Ga0209347_1000944_pt1 | contig 57344 bp, 60 predicted proteins | sample AutmiccommuBRH23_FD_187382 | JGI IMG/M metagenome (GOLD analysis project Ga0209347, IMG submission 187382) | Deep subsurface microbial communities from Mt. Terri, Switzerland - Autotrophic microbial communities BRH/23 (SPAdes) (version 2) | ecosystem: Environmental > Aquatic > Deep subsurface >... | reverse complement strand
GGAACGGGGGAACGGGGGAACGGGGGAACGGGGGAACGGGGGAACGGGGGAACGGGGGAACGGGGGAACGGGGACCCGGGGACCCGGGGACACGGGGACACGGGGACACGACGTGACCGAAGGTTCGGACATCCTTGCGTCTCGATTTGTGAGATGGTAAACCACTATGTGAGATTTGCGCTCAAAGGGTGGACATCCGCCGGAACGCGGGCGTACAGTCAACGCATGCGACACCAGCTTGTACGAGTTACCGGGCGCGCGGACTCCTAAGTCCCGTACCACGGCATCGTCCGCGCGCTTCCCCGAGGTCCACCAAAGGTCCAAGGGGTTTTTTCATGCGAGGCGACGGCAAGTGGCTTCGTGAACGTACCGACACTTCGGGAGTGACATGACTCAGGCGCAGGCCAAGCCCCAGGTGCCCCAGCGGCCCAGGGCGACCACCTCACCTCGACCTTCGGACCCGCACGCGGGCACGGGGTCCGGCGAGACCATGACGGGAGCTCAGGGGCTCATCCGGGCGCTTGAACTCGCGGGCGTCACCGACATTTTCGGCATCCCGGGTGGAGCGATCCTCCCGGCCTACGACCCGATGATGGATTCGAAGCAGTTGCGCCACATCCTCACGCGACACGAGCAGGGCGCTGGCCACGCCGCGCAGGGCTACGCCCACGCGACCGGCAGGGTCGGCGCGTGCATCGTCACCTCCGGCCCCGGCGCCACCAACCTGGTGACGCCCATCGCCGATGCCAACATGGACTCGATCCCGATGGTCGCGGTCACGGGCCAGGTCGCTGCCGCCAACATCGGCACCGATGCCTTCCAAGAGGCCGACATCGTGGGCATCACGACGCCCATCACCAAGCACAACATGCTGATCAAGGACCCGGCCGACATCGGCCCCGCGATCGCGCAAGCCTTCTACATCGCGAGCCATGGCCGTCCCGGCCCGGTGCTGGTGGACATCGCCAAGTCCGCACTGCAGTCGAGCGCTCCCTTCCTCTGGCCAGAGCGCGTCGAGCTTCCAGGCTTCAACGCCGGAGCCAAGCCACACGCCAAGAGCATCCAGGAGGCGGCGCGCCTGCTCGCGACGGCCCGCAGGCCCGTGTTGTACGTCGGCGGCGGCGTCATCCGTGCAGGGGCGTCGGAAGGACTGCGGAGGCTTGCGGACCTGTCCGGAGCGCCCGTCGTGACCACTCTGATGGCTCGCGGCGCGCTGCCCGACAGTCACCCGCAGCACCTGGGCATGCCTGGCATGCACGGCACGGTTCCCGCGGTGGCCGCGCTGCAGAAGGCTGACCTCGTGGTCTCGCTCGGAGCGCGCTTCGATGACCGGGTGACGGGCAAGCTCGAGAGTTTCGCCCCTCACGCGACGGTGGTGCACGCTGACATCGACCCGGCGGAGATCGGCAAGAACCGCTACGCGGATGTGCCGATCGTCGGCGACCTCAAGGATGTGCTGCAGAGCCTGGTGCCGGCGCTCGAAGAGGAGCACCGCAAGCACGGCAAGCCCGACCTTGAGGCCTGGTGGCTGCAGATCAACGACTGGCGAGTGACGTACCCGCTCGGTTACGCCGCGACGCAGGACGGGCTGTCGAGCCCTCAGCACGTCATCCAACGCCTGGGCGCACTCAACGACCCGCACTCGACCATCTTCGTGTCCGGCGTGGGCCAGCACCAGATGTGGGCCAGCCAGTTCATCAAGTACGAGCGCCCCAACGCGTGGATCAACTCGGGAGGCCTGGGCACGATGGGCTTCGGGGTTCCCGCCGCAATGGGCGCCAAGGTGGGCCAGCCCGACCAGACGGTGTGGGCCATCGACGGCGATGGCTGCTTCCAGATGACCAATCAGGAGCTCACCACCTGCGCGCTCAATGAGATCCCCATCAAGGTTGGGATCATCAACAACAGCTCGTTGGGCATGGTGCGCCAATGGCAGACGCTTTTCTATAACGCCCGCTACTCGAACACCGACCTCCACACCGGCCACGGCACTCGCCGCGTGCCCGACTTTGTGAAGCTCGCCGAGTCGATGGGTTGCGTGGGGCTCCGGTGCGAGTCCGATGCCGACGTGGACGCGACCATCAAGCGCGCCAACGAGATTAACGACCAGCCGGTGGTCGTGGACTTCACCGTGTCGAAGGACGCGATGGTGTGGCCCATGGTCAACGCAGGTGTGAGCAACGATGAGATTCAGTACGCGCGGGGCGTTGCCCCCGAGTGGGACCGCGAGGAGGCGTGACCGTGAGCAGCAAGCACACTTTGTCCGTACTGGTCGAGAACAAGCCTGGCGTGCTCGCACGCGTGGCGGGACTGTTCTCGCGACGCGCCTTCAATATTCACTCGCTGGCGGTGGGCCCCACCGAGCACCCGGAGATCTCTCGCATCACCGTGGTGGTCGACGTGGATGAATTGCCGCTCGAGCAGGTCACCAAGCAGCTCAACAAGCTGGTGCACGTCCTCAAGATCGTGGAGCTCGACAATGCGAAGTCGGTGCGGCGCGAGCTGCTGCTGGTGAAGGTGCGTTGCGATGCGCGCCAGCGTGCGGACGTGCTCCAGGTCGTCGAGCTTTTCCGCGCCCACGTCGTGGACGTCGCGCCCGACTCGCTCGTCATCGAGGCGATCGGCAACCCCGACAAGCTCGAGGCGTTGCTTGCAGCCCTGTCTCCGCACGACCTGCGCGAGATCGTCCAGTCCGGCACCGTGGCCATCGGCCGTGGGGCCCGCTCCATCACGGAGAGGGCGCTTGACCGCGCCAGCGCCTGACACGCAGTAGTTTCTAGCCAGTAGCCCGGTTCACGCGCGGGCATCCCAACCCAAGGAGAAGACACACGACTATGGCTGAGTTGTTCTACGAGAAGGACGCCGACCTCTCGATCGTCCAGGGAATGAAGGTTGCGATCGTCGGTTACGGCTCGCAGGGCCATGCCCACGCGCAGAACCTGCGTGACTCCGGTGTCGAGGTGAAGGTTGCGCTGCGCGACGGCTCGCGCTCGGCCGTCAAGGCGGAGAACGACGGCTTCACCGTGCTGCCCGTGTCCGACGCGGCCGAGTGGGCCGACCTCATCATGATCCTCGCGCCGGACCAGTACCAGCGCACGATCTACAAGGACGAGATCGAGCCACACATGGGCCCCGGCAAGACGCTCGCCTTCGCGCACGGCTTCAACATCCGCTTCGGCTACATCACGCCCCCCGCTGGCGTCGACGTCATCCTGATCGCCCCCAAGGCGCCTGGCCACACGGTGCGCCGCGAGTTCGTCGCTGGCCGCGGAATCCCGGACATCATCGCGGTCGAGTCCGATGCTTCCGGCCACGCCTGGGAGACGGCCAAGTCCTACGCCAAGGGCATCGGCGGCACCCGCGCCGGCGTCATCAAGACCACCTTCACCGAAGAGACCGAGACCGACCTGTTCGGCGAGCAGTCCGTCCTGTGCGGCGGCACGTCCAAGCTGATCCAGTACGGCTTCGAGGTGCTGACCGAGGCGGGCTACCAGCCCGAGATCGCCTACTTCGAGGTGCTCCACGAGCTCAAGCTGATCGTCGACCTCATCCACGAGGGCGGCATCACCAAGCAGCGCTGGTCCGTGTCCGACACGGCCGAGTACGGCGACTACGTGTCCGGCCCCCGCATCATCGACCCAAGCGTCAAGGAACGCATGAAGGACGTCCTCGCGGACATCCAGAATGGCGCGTTCGCCAAGCGGTTCATCGACGACCAGGACAACGGCGCCGTCGAGTTCAAGCGCCTGCGCCTCGAGGGTGAGACCCACCCCATCGAGACGACCGGCCGCGAGCTGCGCAAGCTCTTCGCATGGACCGCCGCAGCCGACGCGGACTACGTCGACGGTCAGACGGCGCGGTAGTGGGGAAGGCAGTGACGAAGACCTACCGCCTTGCCGTTGTCGCCGGCGACGGCATCGGCCCGGAGGTGGTGGCGGAGGGGCTCAAGTGCCTCGCCGCGGCCACCGAGGGCACTGGCATCGCGTTCGAGACGACCGAGTTTGAGTTGGGTGCGAAGCGCTGGCACGCGACGGGGGAGACCCTGACAGATGCCGACCTGGCGGCGATCCGTGGCCACGACGTCATCCTGCTGGGCGCTATTGGCGACCCGTCGGTGCCGTCCGGCGTGCTCGAGCGCGGAGTGCTGCTGCCGTTGCGTTTTGCGCTCGACCAGTACGTCAACCTGCGTCCCTCGCGCCTCTACCCTGGCGAGGTGTCGCCGCTGCGCGACGTGACCGAGGTCGACTTTGTGGTGGTCCGCGAGGGCACCGAGGGTCCGTACGTGGGCAACGGCGGCGCGCTGCGCGTCAACACCCCCCACGAGATCGCGACCGAGGTGTCCATCAACACCCGTCACGGCGTGGAGCGCGTGGTGCGCTACGCGTTTGGCGTGGCCGCCGGTCGTGAGCGCAAGCAGCTCACGCTCGTGCACAAGCACAACGTATTGGTGCACGCGGGTCATTTGTGGCGCCGCACGGTCGAGGCGGTCGCGCCGGAGTTCCCCACGGTCACGTGGGACTACTTGCACATCGACGCCGCGACCATCGTCATGACCACCAACCCGGCCAAGTTCGACGTGATCGTCACCGACAACCTGTTCGGCGACATCCTCACCGACCAGGCCGCCGCGATTTCGGGCGGCATCGGGCTGGCGGCATCGGCGAATATCAATGCCGACAAGACGGCGCCGTCGATGTTCGAGCCCGTTCACGGCTCGGCACCCGACATCGCGGGTCAGCAGAAGGCCGACCCGTCGGCCACCGTGCTGTCTGTCGCGATGATGCTCGACTTCTTGGGTTACCCCGAGCTCGCGGCCAAGGTCGAGGGCGCTGTTGCGGCCGATGCCGCGGCCAGTGCCACAGGGAAGCAGTCGGGCGCCGCCCGCACCACGACCGAAGTGGGCGACGCACTCGCCGCGCGCATCAGGGCATAACGCAGTAATACCAGGCACAGCAACGACAAGGGAGGCTCTCACGATGGTTGATACCGCTGCCGCACAGGCGCCGTCGAACGCTGGGGCCTTCCGCGTCGTCGCCAATCCCTCGCCGATGCCGGAGGCCGACAGGGAGGCCGCGCTCGCGGACCTCAAGTTCGGCACGCAGTTCACCGACCACATGGCCCACATCACGTGGACCAGGGACGGCGGATGGGGCGACTACCGGGTGGAGCCCTACGGCCCGCTCACGCTCGACCCCGCCGCCGCGGTGCTGCACTACGCGCAGGAGATCTTCGAGGGCCTCAAGGCGTACCGCTGGGCAGACGGCTCCGTGTGGCTGTTCCGTCCGACCGCCAACGCGGAGCGCTTCAACCGGTCCGCGCGGCGCATGGCGCTCCCGGAGTTACCCGCCGAGGACTTCCTGAACTCGGTGACGTCGCTGCTCGCTGTCGACAACGCCTGGGTGCCGGGCGTGGAGGAGAGCAGCCTGTATCTGCGTCCCTTCATGTTCGCGTCCGAGGCTTTCCTGGGCGTGCGCCCGGCGAATGTGATCGAGTACCTGCTGATCGCCTCGCCCGTGGGGCCGTACTTCGCGGGCGGCGTGAAGCCCGTGTCCATCTGGGTGGCTCAAGGATTCCACCGGGCGGGACCCGGCGGCACGGGCGACGCCAAGTGCGGCGGCAACTACGCGGCGTCGCTGCTGCCGCAGCAGCAGGCGTACGACCAGGGCTGCCAGCAGGTGCTGTTCCTCGACGCCAGCGACGACCGTTACCTGGAAGAGTTGGGCGGCATGAACGTGTTCGTGGTGCGCCGCGACGGCACCGTCGAGACCCCGCGCCTCACCGGCACGATTCTTGAGGGCATCACCCGCGCCTCCGTGATCCGGCTGCTCGAGGACCAAGACTTCAAGGTGGTCGAGAAGGACATCACGGCCGACGAGGTGGTCGCGGGCATCGAGTCTGGCGACATCGCCGAGGTGTTCGCTTGCGGCACCGCCGCCGTCGTCACCCCGGTGGGGCGCCTCGCGTCCCCCGACTTTGACGTCACCATCAACGGCGGCGAGGCCGGCAAGGTGACGATGGGCATCCGTAAGACGCTCACCGACATCCAATACGGCCGCGCCGAGGACACCTACGGGTGGATGCAGCGGGTGGTGTAGACGCCGCTGTGCGAGCACCCTGACCGCATCAGCAGCAGTCGCAGGCTTCCACTTCGCGCTCCCCGGTGAGCGCCTTGAGCGGCGATTTGCACGCGTCACCGCGCCATGCCTCGAGGCCTTCACGTACGGCGAAGACCACGATCACCAAGGCGGCGACGGAATCCGCCCACGCCCATCCGAGCAGGCTGTTGAGTAGTAGCCCGACGAGCAGGGCCGCTGACAGGTACGAGCAGATCAGCGTCTGCTTCGAGTCGGCTACCGCCGTGGCCGACCCCAGCTCGCGGCCGGCGCGACGCTCGGCAAAGCTCAGCACGGGCATGATCGCAAGGCTCACCGACGCGAGCGCGATGCCAACCGTGCTGTGTTCCGCTTCTCGCAGTCCCGCGAGGGAGAGTCCCGCGTCGACCGTCACGTAGGCCGCGAGCGCGAAGAACGACCACGCGATCACGCGCAGTGCGGTGTTCTCCCTATGCTCCGGATCCGGCGAGGCGAACTGCCACGCAACGGCGGCGGCGGAGAGCACCTCGACGATCGAGTCCAAGCCGAAACCGATCAACGCGGCCGATGACGCGGCGGTGCCCGCCGCGATCGCGATGATCGCCTCGACGATGTTGTAGGTGATCGTCGCGGCGACGATCCACCGGATTCGTCGGCGGAGGATCTGCTTGCGAGGCTGGTCGAGGCCGAGGATTCCGCTTGCGGCGGGCGCGCTCACGCGCCGGTCCCGCAGCACAAAGGCACATCGCACGCATCGTCGGCGCATTCCAGCCCGTCGTCGACGGCGAGCACGGTGTCCACAAGAATCAGCAGCGCCCTCGTGAGATGCGGATCCGCGATCTCATACCTCGTCGACCGCCCTTCGGGCACCGCCGCCACGATTCCACAGCCGCGCAGGCACGAGAGGTGATTCGACACGTTCGAGCGCGTGAGCTCAAGCCCGCGAGCCAACTCTCCGGGATAGCCGGGGCCGTCGAGGAGTGAGAGGAGGATCCTGGACCTTGTCGGATCCGCCATCGCGCGGCCGAGTCGGTTCATCACGTCTATCCGTGAGGCAATGGTCAGCATGTGCTGACATTACATTGAATACTGACCCGCGGCCAAGTCTCGGCGCTCGGGCGGCTTGACGGCGGATGCGCGGTCCAGAATGAGGTGCTGCTGATCCGTACGGCTGGATGCGACGAGTGGTCTAGGCATGCGGTAGTTAGCGCGGCCCGAGCATCATGACGGCGGCACCGATGAGGCACAGCGACGCGCCTATCCAGTCCCAACGGTCCGGAGAGAATTTGTCGACGACGATTCCCCAGGCCAGCGAACCTGCGACAAAGATTCCGCCATATGCTGCAAGAACCCGGCCGAAGTGCGCGTCGGCCTGGAGCGTGGCAATCAGGCCATAGGCCCCCAGCGCGAGAATGCCCAGTCCCACAAAGAGCGCGCCGCGATGCTCGCGGACACCTTGCCAGACCAGCCACGCGCCGCCGATTTCGGCGATTGCGGCGGCGGTGAACAGGGCAAGGGTTCGGGCGAGGAGCATCCGCACATGCTACCGACCCGGTGGTCGGCGTATTCAATTGCGGCCCCGCTGCTATGGTCTCGCCAGTGGCCCAAGTGAGCATCAACGGGAAAGGGGACGGTGCGATGAGCGCTTCGGGCGTGATCGATACGCTCTGGTCGGATGTGACCACCCAGGTGGCCGCTTCGACGTCGGCCGCACTGTGGCCCTTGGCCATCGTGGCTGTCTGCCTCCTGGTGCCGCAGTTGTGGCACGTGGTGCGCCACGTCGTCACCATCGCGCACGAGGCGGGACACGCGACCATCGCCACGCTTCTTGGCCGCGAGGTGCGCGGCATCCGGCTGCATTCCGACACGTCGGGGTTGACGACGCACTCCGGCTCGGCCAAGCGGCTTCCGTTGGCCCTGACCGCCTTCGCCGGATACCCGGCCCCAGCCGTGGTGGGCGTCCTCGCCGCAGCCTTTCTCCACGCCGGCTATGCGTTCGCGCTGCTGTGGGTCGTGGTGATCCTGCTGGTTCTCATCCTGGTGCAGATCCGCAACGTGTACGGCTTCCTTGTGATGGTGCTCGCGATCGGCGGATTTGGCTGGCTGGCGTGGTCCGCCCCGGACGCGTGGCGCATCGGCGTCGCCTATGGGGTGACGTGGCTGCTGCTGCTGGGCGCGGTGCGCGCCGTCGTGGAGTTGCACGGGTCGCGGCGGTCGGCGGGCGGCGGCGGGTCCGATGCCGATGCATTGGCCCGGTCGACGCGGGTGCCTGGCCTGGTGTGGGTGGGCGTGTTCTGGCTCGTGACGGTGGCCTGCGCGGTCGGCGGAGCCTGGTTGATGATCGGGGATCTGGTCGGCGCGTAGCGCGCCTTGCCGGACACAAGTCACAGCGACGGCGGGACTGGCTGCGGGTGTTGTGCGCAAATGAGTCTGGGGTACCCCTGTCGCTGTGACTTGTGCGCGAGAGATAGCGTGCTGGTGCACCGGGGTCGCCGCGGCGACCAGGCCGGTGACCGGCACCCGGTGGTTCGATCTTCACGGAATCTTCATCGTTGATCGGCGCAAATCTGGAGAATTGCGAGCAATGATGGAAGCGACGGGCCGCACGAAGGCCGGCGGCCGGGAGAGGAAGTCATGGGCTATTGGGATCACGGAATGGGCGGGCTCTGGTGGATGGGCGCGTGGTGGCTGCTCATCGTCGTCGGAATCGGTGTGCTTGTTTACGTAGCGGTGAAGCTGGCGTCCCGGTCTGGTGACAGCAAGCGGTCAGGCGGTGGCCCGGCAGCCGCGCCGGGTCAGGCGAAGCCGTCCGCCGCACGGAAGATCCTCGAGGAGAGGCTCGCGCGTGGCGAGATCGACAGCGACGAGTTCCGCGACCGGATGCGTGCCCTCGACGGCCAATGACACACCCGATCTCGCGACGCCGGGCGATCGGCCTCGGCTTGGTGGGTGCCGGGTCCCTGGGCCTCGGGCTCGCCGGCGTGACGTCGTCGGGCTTCCGCTCGGGGCAGTCGACAGCGACCGCATCGGGCGGTGTTCCAGCTACGGCATGGTCGGAGCCGACCGTGCTTGCCTCCTCCGATGGCGCACTGACACTCGATCTCACCATCTCTGAGACGACGGTCGACGTCGCTGGCACTGCCGCGCGGATGTTCGCGTACAACGGCACGGTTCCCGGGCCGACGTTGCACCTGCGTCCAGGAGACACGCTGCGCGTGCGCCTCGTCAACGGTCTCGACCAGCCGACCAACCTGCACACCCACGGCCTGGTGGTCAGCGCCGAAGGCAACGGGGACAACCCCTTTGTGTCGGTGGAGCCGGGGGAGTCGTTTGACTACGAGATCTCCTTGCCCCGCGACCACCCGCACGGCGTGTTCTGGTACCACCCTCATCGCCACGGACTTGTCGCGGACCAGGTATTCGGGGGCCTCTACGGCGCGATCGTGGTGGACGACGCGGACTGGTCAGAGGGCGCACCCCGCGTCGTCGTCGTGTCCGATGTCACCCTCTCGGGAGGCGTCGTCGCGTCCGTCTCCCATGCGGAGCGCCGCTCGGGCCGTGTGGGCGAAGTGGTGCTCGCGAACGGGCTCGTGGCGCCACCTTTGGCGGTTCCGCCGGGCGGCACCGAGCGACTGCTGATCGTCAACGCGTGCGTCAGCCGCTACCTGGACCTGGGCGGTCTGGCGATGACGGTGCGAGGCCTCGACTCGGGCTCCTTCGTTCCGCCTCGGACCGTCGACCGTCTGGTGCTCGCCCCTGGCAACCGCGCCGATGTGCTCGTCAAAGGCCCCGAACGGCCCACGTCGCTGGTGGTGCGCGCCTACGAGCGGGGCGCGGGCGGCATGGGAATGATGGGCGCCGTCGAGCAAGAGTCCGACGCCACCGTCCTCACGCTGGTGCCCGACGCCGGGGCCCGTCCGTCCGCCGTCGCGCCCGCAAAGAGCCCGCCGAGCGACCTACGCGACGCAGATGTCGATGGCGCTCGCACCCTCACCTTCACGATGGGGATGGGAGGTGGCATGACCTTCCTGATCGACGGTCGGCCCTTCGATCCGGACCGCGTCGACCAGACGGTCGGCATCGGCACCGTCGAGGAGTGGACGCTGGCCAACGCCACGATGATGAACCACCCTTTCCACCTGCACATCTGGCCGATGCAGCTGGTGGACCACGAGGGTGTCGACGTGCGTGACGTGGTGGACGTGCCCGCCGGTCGATCGGTCAAGGTGAGGATCGCTTTCGACCGCTTCCCTGGCCGCACGGTGTATCACTGCCACATTCTCGACCACGAGGACTTGGGCATGATGGGCGTGATTGAGGCGAGCTGACGGGTGGGCCAGGCGAAGCGACCGGCCCACCCGATTCGCGCTAGGCGAGTTCAGCCTGAACGATGTCGAGGAGCTCTACGGGGTCCAGCCACATCGAAGGATAGTTGCCGTACCACTGCTGCACACCGTCTGCGTCGATCAGCACGAAGCCATGGCCCGGAAGCCCCGCGTGCATCCCTGTGCCGAGCACGCCATACGTCTCGGAGACGGTGCCGTCGTCCAGAGCGAACGGCGTTGTCACGCCGAGCCGATCTCGGTCGGCATTGATCTGGGCTGCGGTGTTCATCACGATCGGAAGGACCGCGATTCCCGCGTCAGCAAAACCGGCGTTGGCCTCGATTGAGGCCATTTGCAGCAGGCACGAGTCGCAGCCTGCGCCCTCGTTGAAGTACAGGATGACCGGTTGGCCAGCGAAGTCGGAGAGCGAGACCGACTCGCCGGCGCTTGTCGGAAGCGTGAAGTCGTTTGCCTGCGCGGCGGTGGTGTTGGTCTCTGGCCGAGACGACATTAAGGCAAACGTGACGAGTGCCCCGATGACGATGAGGGCGATGAGCCAGCCGGTACGTTCCCTCATGGTTCGGCGGCGCTCCGCCATCTGTGCTTCGTCGAGGACGGCAGCAACGGCACGCCGATGCTTCGCTGTGGTTCCAGAGGTCATGATCGTTCCTTGTCATCGATGGTGGAGACCGGCTCCTGCTCAGGCGTGCAGCACTCTTGCGGCACGGCCGGTGGCGTCGGGGTGGATGGGCGGCGATCCCGAAGTGTGGCCCAGATGAAGAGGACGACGACGGCGAGGAGCCCGACGCCTTGGATCCACTCAGGGACGGGGCTCAGGAATTCCTGAACCCGCGTGAAGACAGTGGTCAGAGAGTTGCTCGCCCATGTCTGCGCCTGGGTGCCGCCTGTCATGTCCGCGGACCCGGCCAGGGCGATCACGAGGCCGCCCATCACGACGAACGTCACGGCGACCGCGATGTTTACGGTGTTCGTCATGAGGCTCCGCGCGCCGATCCTGAGTGTGACCGGCTTCGCGCGCAGGAATCCACGCTCGCCGAGACGTGCGCGGTCCCACACGAGCGCCATCACGAACAAGGGGAACACCATGCCAAACACGTACGCCAATCCCAGAGTGACTCCGCCGATCGCAGAGCCTGAAAGCACGGACAGCGTCATCACACCGATCAACACGGGTGCACAGCAACTTGACGCGACGCCCGAGAACACCCCGAGGGAGAAGAAACTTGCGGAATCTCCGCGGCTCGTATCGGGCGCTCTCAGAATCGACGGCAGCGACCACATGCGGCCCGTCAGGGAAAGCACGGCCAAAGCGATCATGAGCGCACCGCCGGCGAAATAAATCTGCTGGTGGTACTGAGCGATGGCTCCGGCGAGCAAACTGACGCCGAGCGTGATCGGCACGAGCACGAGAGCGAGCCCAGCTGCGAAGATAAACGTGAGCGGCAACAGACGCCGGCGGCGATTCTTCGTGGCGCCCGCCAAGTAGCTCGGCGCGAGAAACACGATGCAACACGGGGCGAACAGCGCGACTCCACCCGCAAAGAATGCGGCGAGGATGGATCCGGTGGTGAGAAGCTCAGTACCCATGTCAGCGCACCCCTTCGACAGTTGCGCGACGCGCGCCGCGCGTTTCCAGAAGTTTCGTCAGCTTGCGCCGCGGCAGGCGGCCCGCGGAGAAGTACTCCCCATCGATCAGCACCAGCGGGCTCATCATCGGCCGATGGATTGCGGTGAGCGACTTGCCCTCCGGGGAGTCGATCGCCACCTCTGTGATGTCAAGCAAATAGTCCGCGGCGAGCTCACCGAGCGCGGTGTGCGCTTCGTCGCAGAAGTGGCAGGCCGGAGCCGTCACGAGTGTGACGGCCACAGGCTGCGCTGGGTGAATCTGGCTCACAAGTTGCTCCCGTTCTGACAGGTGTTTCCAGCATCTTGACTGACCCGCCACGCACGTACGCTTGCCTTGCGATGAAGATTTGATGAAGAACACTGAGTCTCGCCGACCTTTCTCCACCAGCAAGTGCGACGCCCGTGACAATGAGAGACATGACCGCCGACGCCGCTCCACACAGATCGCGTGCGCTCGTCGTCGAGGACGAACGGGCGTTGGCGGATCTGGTCGCCGGTTACCTCAGGCGAGAGGGCTTCGATGTGGAGGTCACAGGAGACGGCGAAGAGGCCCTTCGCCTCGCGCGGAGGCTCGATCCGGACGTCGTGGTGCTCGATCTCGGTTTGCCGGGAATCGACGGCGTGGAAGTGTGTCGGCGCCTGCGCACATTCTCCGACTGCTACATCGTGATGTTGACGGCGAGAGTGGAAGAGGTCGACAAACTCATCGGACTCTCTGTCGGAGCTGACGACTACCTGACCAAGCCGTTCAGTCCGCGGGAGCTCGTGGCAAGAATTCGGGCGATGCTACGCCGACCTAGGGCGACAACTCCACATGGCTCGCACGATGCTGCGCCCTTCGTCGTCGGCGACCTGACCGTCGACGCGCCCGCGCGCGAGGCTCGGCTGGCGGGCGAGAGCGTGGCGCTGACTCGCACCGAATTCGACTTGCTTGCCGCACTTGCCGCTCGCCCGAACGTGGTGCTGAGTCGCGCGGCACTCCTCGATGCCGTCTGGGGCGGCAGCTACGTTGGCCACGAGCATCTTGTTGACGTGCATGTGCTGCATCTGCGACAGAAGCTCGGCGACACCGCGGAACGGCAGCGCTATGTCCGGTCGGTGCGGGGTGTGGGTTATCGAATTGGTGCGGGAGCATGAAGGCGCGGTAGGTCCTGTACAGAGGTTTGCCGCATTCCCTCCTGAACTCGCTGGGCCTCACCGCTGCGCGTCGTCCCGCATCTGGTGGTGCTCGCTGTCGCGGGCGTGACCGCGTGGCCGCGATGGAACGCGGTGCAGTTCTCATCCTCGATGCCGACGCGGGCCTCGCGCGCGTAGTGGCGGACGTGGACCGCAAGGCACAGGTGATCGGCGACCTGGTCGCTAACGCCTTGCGCCACATTCCGGCGGGCGGCGAAATCTCGCTCACCGCGAAGGCAGTGGGGGCGGCGGTGGAATTGGCGGTGTCCGACACAGGGGAGGGGATTGCGCCGGAGCATTTGCCGCATGTCTTCGAGCGCTTTTGCCGCGCCGATACTGCGCGAGACCGTGCTCACGGCGGGTCCGGGATCGGCCTTGCCATTGCTAAGGCGTTGGTCTCGTGTTCCTGGCAGAACTCGCCATGTATGTCAGCTACACCGTCCTGGGCTGGTCGCTTGCCCAGGGCTTCCTGGGTGTGGTGCTGGCGGTTGCCTTGCCCGTGACCGTCGCTGTGGCGTGAGGACTGTTCCTCTCGCCACGGGCCTCGCGTCCGACATCGGCCTGGCCCACCGTGATGGCGCGCATTCTGCTGTTGCTGGGTGGCGCGGTGGCAGCGTGGGCCGCAGGCTTCTCGTGGTTGGGCCGTGCGCTGGCGCGCGGTTCTGAGCGGAATAGCCCTCGCGCGAGCCCGTCGGTGTGATCCGAGGCGCGGAACCAACAACGTGACATGGAGCCCGCCGAGAGCGCGGTTGCGGCGCATGATGTCAGGCCTTCGGCGTAGTTTCAATGCGGGAACAAGCCCATCTCGAACCAGGAGGTAATCCGATGAAGGTCCAGCCTTATCACTCCGGCAATCCGACTGACCCCGACGTGCATCACGATCACGACAACTGCCCCAGCGGGCAACAGATTCCTCTGAGCAACAAGATAGTTGGTACTGGTGGGTACCCACGCTGTCAGCACTGCGTTGGTCTTGGCTGACGCGTTCGCTGTTTTGATCGTTCGCCACCAGACTGGGGCCACTCCGCCGCTTCGCTTTGCGGCGGAGTGGCTGCTTCCAGGAGCTAAGGAAGAGGGGCAGAATGTGGTCATGTCTGAGCGCGAAATGACGGTAGTCGAGATTTGTGCGGGCGCAGGAGGGCAGGCGGTCGGACTTGAGCAGGCGGGATTCCGGCATGTGCTCGCCGTCGAGATTGACCGTGACGCCGCGGCGACGCTTCGAGCGAACCGTCCCGATTGGCACGTGCATGAGGGTGACGTACGTGAGATCACGGGCTTTCGTGTTCCCCGGACAGACCTCTTGGCGGGAGGAGTGCCGTGCCCTCCGTTCTCCATGGCAGGCAAGCAGTTGGGTGCCGAGGACGAACGAGACCTGTTCCCTGAGGCGCTCCGTCTCGTAGAAGAATTTTCGCCACGTGCAGTGATGCTCGAGAACGTGAAGGGACTTGCGAGCTCTCGGTTCGACACCTACCGCCAGTCCATTCTGGATCGCCTTGACGAGCTTGGGTACGTGTGTGAGTGGCGGTTGGTTCATTCGTCCTGGTTCGGTGTGCCGCAGCTTCGGCCCAGGTTCATCCTCATTGCGATGAGGCCGGATGTCGCTAGTCATTTCACGTGGCCGGAACCCGACATGGCCGAGTTGACCGTGGGGGAGGCCCTTGGCGATCTGATGGGTGCGTCGGGATGGCGCGGCGCTAAGGCTTGGGCGGAGCGTGCTTCTTCAGTCGCTCCGACGATCGTCGGAGGCTCCAAGAAGCATGGCGGTGCAGACCTTGGTCCGACACGCGCCAAGGCCGCCTGGCTCGCACTCGGCGTGGATGGCAAGGGAATTGTTGACCGAGTACCGAGTGCGGACGACCCAGTTGATTTTGTGCCCCGTCTCACTAACGACATGGTCGCGCGAGTTCAGGGCTTCCCAGAGGATTGGAGGTTCCAGGGACGCAAGACTTCGGTCTATCGACAGATTGGAAACGCATTTCCGCCTCCGGTCGCTGCGGCCATTGGCGAGTCAATCGCACAAGCAATCCGGGCTGCTGACGGTATTGGAGTGGACACCGCTGAGTGGCGTCGCGAGGTGGCGAGCTAGTACCGCAGAGTGCTTGGCAACTTTGGTGCCGGCCGAGTCGATGGTTCGTGACGTTCGGCGATCCGCCAGAATGCGCCCTCAAGCTCAATAGCCTGGGATGTGCCCACAGAGGCTTCCACTACGCGAAAACTAACGAACTCGCCAGGCGCCACATCGGGAGCTCCGAGATCAAGCGCCACTTGGCGATGAGCGTCGTAGTCGCCGCCAGGGATAAGGAAGCCTTCTGCCTGGAGAGCCGAGCGAGCCCCTCCGTTGTACCGGACGCGCTTCATGTAGTCGTCCTGTTGGGCAACAGTCGCGACGACCATTCGCGAGATGGGAATCAGTTGCGCTCTCCGGAAGAGTTCGTTCACTCGCTTCTGCCCACTCGTGGGCTGGAATACCGCTTCGACGTCCGCTGGTGGCAGCGCAAGCAACGCGTTTGCGGGCAGTTCGGCGCGTTCGAATATCCACTGAACCGCCTGCCGACCCAACGAGTTGAGACCTGTCTTCGCATCACGGTTGGCGCCTGCCCTCAGGTAGTCCTTAAGCGCGCGTACGACGCCAAGACTCCAGTGCCCCGCGACATCGTCGGCGTGCGCGACCAGGAGTAGCTTTCCGAAGCATTCGGGAGGGAGCATCCACGCGCCCATCGTGAACGAGTACTTGCAGTCAACGTCGAGGTCGGCGATTGAGAAGTCCAGTGCGACGCCATCTCCGATCACTCCGTCAAGCGCTCGACGAAAGTAAATCTCGACCAGGGAGCCGCAGTGAGTCTTCTCGGTCTTGGAGAGCTGGTCGGGACGGTAACGGCCGGTGCGCTGCCCGTCGTAAAGGTAGTCGAAGGCGTTGCGAAACACGTTGCCGCTGATCGCGCCGCTAGGGTCGGCCGCGCGAATCGCCTCAACGACGGCGGCCACCTGCGGGTCGGGACTCGTCATGCCGTCAAGATACCCGACGAAGTCGGTGAGCTCACAAGCCCTAGTAGCCGATGAGCAGAACGCCGTCGAAGGGGAGCACCAGGCGGCGTGACGTGTAGATCGCGTCTAGTTGGGCGCGCGAGTTCGCGTAAGCGTGAAGAGGTGCTGCTGTGGAGTTCGACCTATAGGCGAAGGGTTGCATGAGGACGAGGAACTTTGCATCCAGGATCAGCGACGTGCGCACGAGGTCCCTGTAATCCGCGTTGTTGGCGGCGCCCCGGCCGGCCTCGACCTCGACCGCCGCGCCGAGGTAATCGTTGAAGGCATCGATGTCGTAGTTGACCTCGGGGCGACCGTTCTCTCCGTAGAGCACCGTCCGTCGTACCTTCTGGCCGGCGCCCTTGCCGCTCTCCACCTCGAAGCCCAGCGTCTCGAGGCCTGGCCGCAAGTGTGCGAGCACCTCGTCACTCGATAGCCCGGTATGCGCGTCGACCGTCGAGATCTGCAATTCGGCGCGATTCACAACGTTGACCACCTCCACAACCCACTCCGGCGGCTTCGAGTTGAGCGGGAAGTACTTCCAAGCGGGATAGTCCACACGCCTAGCTTGTCGGACTTACAGGCGAGAAGCTAGTCAGCCCTGGCGTCATGTGGTACCAAAGTGATACCATCGGCCCTATGGCCATGACATTGCGCACCGATCCCGAGTTCGAGGCTGCCCTGGCATTCCTCGCGACGCACGACGACGGCTCCAAGCAGGAGGCGGTGCGCCGTGCCGTCTTGGAGCGTGCGGCGAGGCTGGGCCACGGCGATCGGGTTGCGGCGCTGTCCGCCGAATCGAAGAACCGCTGGGCCGAGACGCTTGACCGCCTCGGAACCGTCTAGTTCATGACCGAGTGGCTCACCCTCGAGGACCTGCTGTACCTCGCGGAAGACATCGGCGTGGGCCCTGTTCGCGACATCGGCCTACTTGAGTCGGCGGCGATGCGACCTGCCACCACGCTCATGGGCGCTGATGCCTACCCGAGCCTTGAGCTCAAGGCCGCTGCGCTCTTTCACTCCCTCGTGTGCAATCACGCGCTTGTGGACGGCAACAAGCGGCTCGGATGGCACGCAACGGTCGTGTTCCTAGCGCTGAACGGGTGCGAGCCTGACCTCACTCAGGTCGAGGCGTTTGGACTCACGATGGCGGTAGCGTCGGGCGCATTGCGCGACGTCGAGGCGATCGCGCCTCGGTTCAAAGTGATGGTGCGCTGACTCCAGCGCATGTGGAGCGGCACGTGACCGGGGCCCTCGAGACTGGAGCCCGCCATGAGTCGACTACACCCCCACGGCAACCCGATCCAGCCCCGCCATCCCCGAAGCACACGCGTTCCCGCCCGTACACGCGATCCCGACCACGCCAGGCCGCGACAATGCGCGCTATCCGCACACCGAGCATGGGACTCGGGCGAAGACCAGGTGCCATGTGCGGATAGCGCGCGAGGGCGCACACAGGACGCCGCCTGTCGAAACAAGGCCAAAAACGTCACACGCGCCGTCACACGGCCGCCCTTCAGCATGGTCATATCACCAACGAAAGGGCAGGACGATGACACTCAAGAGCATCCTCAACGACATTGCCGACATCATCATGGCGAAGGGCACCACCGCCGCTCGCAAGGACCTCACCGCACTCGCCGCCGCAGTGCGGGACACCCAGCCGGGAGCGGCCGCCGCGCTCACTGACTGGGAGGGTTCCGAGATTGCACGGGAGCGTGCCTTCGCCGTCATCCGCCACGAGGTGGTGCGTGCCGGGCAGGAGCGCCAGTTCGCGATCGTCATGGACCTGGCCGCGTTCCGCGCAGTAGCGTTGGCCGCATGAGAATGTCCCGCTCATGATCCGCAGCACGCCGTGCTGACCGTCAACCTGCTCGGTCGTCCCCGACTCGAGCGCGACGGTGAGACCCTTCCGGGCCCGCGTGGCCACAAGAGTTGGGCCCTCCTGGCGCGCGTGCTGCGCTCGCCGGACCCCGTGTCGCGCCAGACCCTGGTGGACGAGCTATTCAGCGAGGCCGACGATCCCATGGCCGCCTTGCGCTGGACCTTGGCGGAACTGCGGCGGCGGCTTGACTTGCCGGAGGCGCTGACGGGCAACCCGTTGCGCGCGGACCTGGGCCGGGGCGTCGTGGTGGATATCGACCGTGCCGCCCAGGGGGCGTTCGACGGAAACCCGCCCGAGGGTCGTCTCCTCGAAGGCGTCACCATTCGGGATTCCGCGACGTTCGACACCTGGCTGCTCGTCGAGCGTCAGCGTGTTGACTCCGAGGTGAGCGCGGGAATTCGTGAAGCGACGGTGCGCGCGTTGGCTCAGGGAGACGCCGCGCGAGGTATCAGCCTGGCGCGAGTGATGGTGACCCGCGACCCCTTGGACGACAGCCCACACGTGTTGCTGGTGAAGGCATTGGCGGCGTCGGGAGACACCGCTGCGGCCGACGAGCAGGCAGAAATCAGCGCAGCGCTTTTGCAGCGTGAATTGGGAATCGCGCCTACCCGCGCACTGCGGGACGCGGCAAGGCCCCGCATGCCCGCGCCGAGCACCGCGGTATCGGCGCTTGCCACCGCGCAGACCTTGCGCACGGCAGGGCTGGCGGCCCTTTCGGCGGGCGTTGCCGATGCGGGAGTCGAGTGTCTGCGAGGCGCCGTGGCGGCGTCGGAGTCCACGGGAGACGCGGCGTTGTTTGCCGAGTGCCTGCTCGAGCTGGGCACCGCCTACGTGCACTCCCTCCACAGTCACGACGACGAGGGCGCAGTGGCTCTGCGCGCTGCGGTCGCGGCTGCGCATGAGGCGGGGCATCGGGAGGTCGCGTGCAAGGCGCTCGCTGAACTTGGATACGTGGACGTGCTCGCCGGCCGGCGGGTGGTGGCGAGCAAACACCTGGAGCAGGCGCGGGAAGCCGCGGGTGACGATCCCGCACTGCTGGCCACGGTGGCGTCGTTCGAGGGCACCAATCTGCACGACTGGGGCCGCCTTGAGGAGGCTGAAATACGGTTCCGGGAGTCGGTCGAGTTCTCGCGGCAGTCAAGCAAGCCGCGGCGCGAGGCGTGGGCGTTGGGCGTGGGCGCTCGCACGTTGTACACACTCGGCAAGTTCGAGGAGGCGGGGCAGTGGGCGCGCCTCTCCAACGAGATAGCTCAGGCGGATCGCTGGACGGCATTCCGTCCTTGGGCGGAGGCGTGGGTCGCGCACGCGGACCTCGCCTTGGGGCGAGATCCCGCACAGGTGCGCATCGACTTGGAAAGCACGTATGCCATGTCCTGCCAACTGGGTGACGCCTGTTGGGAGGGAATGTCAGCCAAGGCCATGGCGCTCGCGTTCCATATGCAGGGCGCCCACGGGGCGGCTATCGATTGGTTGCGCACCGCCCGTACCTCGTGCCGACGCGTCACCGACTTCTACACGTGGGTGCAGATCGACGTTGCCCTGGCCGAGGCCGAGTTTGCGCGGGACCGGGGGGAGGCCACGCTCGCGCGGGACCTTGCCGAGGCCGTGGTGAACGATGCGGCGCGCTATGCGATGGACGGCATGCTGGCGCGGGCCACGGCGGTGTCCACAGCGGTGCGTTAGCGGCTTCACCCCCACGGGCAACTCGCCCAAGCGTTCGAGCCCATTCACCCTGCGGTACAGCATCACACGTCCCGTCACACGCTTGCCTCAGATCATGGTTGTGTCACCCCATGAATGGACAGGACCATGACTCTCAAATACACACTCATCCGCACAGCCAAAACGATCGACCGGGACACTGTCCGAGCCGCGCGCCCGGACCCGAAACGGCTCGCCGAAGTGGTGAGCGATTCCCAGCCACCCGCGGCCGCCGCTCGCACTGACGGGGACGAGTCGGAAACTGCCAGGGAGCGAGCCTTGGCGGTCATGCGCCACGAGGCGGTGCGAGCGGAGGCGGAGCGCCGGCTCGAGATTTCCCGGACCGTGGGACTACTGCGAGGGGTGTGGGGCTGACTGAACGCGTGGCGCGCGCGAGCGTCACTGCATCGGCGTGGGCACTGTTCGCGGCATCGGCCCCCTTGAGTCGGCGGCGATGCGACCTGCTACCACGCTGATGGGTGACGAGGCCTATCCAAGCGTCGAGCTCAAGGCCGCTGCGCTCTTTCACTCGCTCGTGTGCAATCACGCGCTGGTGGACGGCAACAAGCGGCTCGCGGCTATCCTCTCGCTGGTATTCCTGGAGATCAACGACGCCTCCTATGACCTCACCAATGACGAGTTGTTCGAACTCACCATGGCCGTGGCATCAGGCAGAATGCGCGACGTCTCCGAAATCGCGGAGGGGCTCCACGTGGTGCAGCGCGAGCACTAAGGCCCGGGGCCCCGGTCCCCTACACCCCCACGGCAACCCGCCCGAGTCCGGCCATCTCCGACGCACACGCGTTCCCGCCGGTGCACGCAAAGCCCACCACGCCAGGCCGCGACGCATCGGCCAGCGCGCCGGCCAAGCCCGCGGCGCCCGCGCCCTCGCACAAGGTGTGCGCCGCAGTCGCCATGAGCGACATCGTGTGCCGCAGGTCGTCGTCCGAGACCAGCAGGAAGTCGTCGAGTCGCTCGCGCATGATCGACTGGGGGAGTTCAAAGCCGGTGCCGGTCGCGAGTCCTGCCGCAAAGGTGTGTGCCTCCACGGTCTTCACGGTGCCGGAGCGCCACGAATCATAGGCAGCCGAAGCGCCCTCGGCCTGCACGCCCACCACGCGCACCGACGGAGCCAGAGCGTCCCGCACCAGCAACGCACCCGCGAGCCCGGAGCCCGAGCCCACGGGCACGTACAGGGTCTCGATCTCGGGGTGCGACTGGAGCAGCTCCAGGTACACGGTCCCGTGGCCGTAGACGATCGCGGGCGTGTTGCCAGGGTTCACAAAGTGCAGGCCCTCGCGCGCGGCGAGGCCGACCGCGAAGTCGGCGGCCTTGGCCATGTCCTCGCCCTCGAGCAGGGCGCGCGCGCCCCAGGAGCGCACGGCGTCCACCTTGCCGGACGGCGTGCTGCGGGGCATCACGATGGTGGCCGCGACGCCGGATCGGGAGGCGGCGTACGCGAGAGACTGGGCGTGGTTGCCGGTCGAGACGGTGATCAGCCCAGCCGCGCGCTCGGCGGGGGAGAGGGTCGCCAGCAGGTTGAGCCCGCCGCGCACCTTGAACGCGCCGGTGGGCTGGACGTTCTCGTGCTTGACGATGGCGCGGGAGCCCACGGCCGCGTCGAGCACCGGGTACGACCACGCGGGCGTGGGGGGCAGCAGGTCGCGCAGGGTTTCGGCCGCGGCGTAGACGCCATCAACAGTGAGCTTCTCCATGCCTTGATGGTCGCGCACGGACGATGCATCAGTCCAATGATAGTTATCGACCATAACCATAGACACCGTTGATATGATGACCGCATGATCGACGTGACCCGCCTCCAAGTTCTCGTGGCCCTGGCCAAGTACGGCACCGCATCGGCCGCCGCTGAGGCCCTCCACTACAGCCAACCCACCGTCTCCCACCACCTCAAGCGCCTCGAGGCCGAGACCGGCGCCGTGCTCATGCGTCGAGTGGGAAGGGGACTGGTGCTGACCGACGAGGGCGTGCGCCTCGCGGCCAGGGGCGAGGAGATCCTCGGCCTCATGTCTCGCGCCAGCACCGAGCTCGCGTCGGCCGTGTCCCTCCAAAGCGGCCACGTGCGGTTCGCGATCTTCCCCTCCGGCATGGCCACGCTCGCCCCGCGCATCGTCACCGAGCTGGCGGCACGCCACCCCGGGCTCCAACTCGACATCGTGGAGGCCGAGCCTCCCGAGGCGGAGCGGCTGCTGATCGAGGGCTCCGTGGACCTGGCGATCACGTTCACGTACCCCGACTACGAGTGCAGCGACGCCGTCACGTCGGAGGTCATGGGCGAGGACCCTCTGTATCTGGTCACGCCCCCGCGCAAGCACGTCGACGGCACGATGGCGGTCGCGGGTCTGGCCGCCTTCCAAGACGAGGACTGGATGGCCGGGTGCGAGCGGTGCCGCGGCTACCTGGTGAGCGCGTGCGCCCAGGCGGACTTCACTCCGACCATCCGCTTCGCCTCGGACGACTACGTGGCCGTCCAGGCGCTCATCGCCGTCGGCCACGGGGTCACGATGCTTCCCGGCCTGGCGCTCGCCGCGCACCGGCATCCCGACGTCGAGGTGGCGCGCGTCGAGGGCGCGGTGCGCTCGTTGCGGCTGCTATCGCTCGGCCGCCCGCCGTTGCCGCCGGCGCTCGACGCCGCCAGCCGCGTGGCGCGGGAGGTCGTCACCGCCGTCGTCGGAGCGTCGTCCCTGCAAAAGTAGGACAAGCCTGGGAACTGAGTCCCGCGTCGAGGGCCGCCAGCACGCCTATCCTGACGACACGCCCGTGCCCTTCGCAACCACTTTCCCCATGGTTCCCCGTCCGCTTTCAGCGTGTGCGGAGGCGCGGGTTCCCCCATGCCCGAATGGGGGGCGGCGTAGGGTCGGACCGTGATTGTCAACGACCTCGACACAGGCAAGGGCATCGTCCGCTGGCGCGAGTCAGGCGATCCCGACGCCCCCATCACCGCGATCTGGCACCACGGCACGCCCGGGATCGGCGCGCCGCCCGGCCCGCTGCTGGCGACCTCGGAAGCGCTCGGGATACGGTGGATCGGCTTCGATCGGCCCGGTTACGGCGGCACCACCGCGACGGATTCCTGGAGCGTCGCTGACGCCGCGGCCATGGCGCAGAGCGTCGCCGATGCCGCGGGCGCAGGGGCATTCGCCGTGGTCGGCCACTCCGGCGGCGGACCGCACGCGCTGGCCTGCGCTGCGCTGCTGGGCGACCGCGTCACCGCGGCCGTCTCCCTCTCGGGCCTGGCCCCGTACGACGCCGACGGACTCGACTGGTACGCCGGCATGTACGAAGGCGGGGCCGCGGAGTTGCGCACGGCGGTCAACGGCCGCGACGCCCTCCGCCTGCTCCTCGAGGAGTCGGACTTCCACCCCGAGATGTTCACGCCCGAAGACCACGCCGCGCTCGAGGGCGAGTGGGACTGGTTCAACAGCGTGGCGGCCGCAGGGACCGCCGAGGGAGTGGCAGGGATGGTCGCCGACGACGTCGCGTACGTGAGCCCGTGGGGCTTCGACCCCGCCGCCATCACGGCGCCCACGCTGTTGGTGCACGGCACCGACGACCGCATCGTCCCCCTGACGCACTCCCGGTGGCTGGCGGGCCGCATCGCGCGCGCCGAGCTGTGGGAGCGCCCGGGCGCGGGCCACCTGTCCGTGATGCACGCCGGCGAGCAGATGCTCGACTGGCTGGTCGCCCATGCGTAGGCCCTTCGGGTTGCGGGCGTCACACCCGCACGAGATGATGCCTGCGTGATGGATCTGAACGCGCTGAGCGATCGCGACAAGCTGACCTTCGCCAACACGGTGCTGCGGCGCATCGACGGCCACCCCTTCGGGTCGGTCCCCAAGCGCGAGATCGACGTCGCCCTCTTCGCCGCGCTGGTCGACGCCGGGTACCTCGACGCGGACGAGCCCCAGTTCTCGCTGTCGCGCAAGCTGGGCATCACGCCGGGTCGCGTGCGCGGCCTGATGTACGCCTATCGTCTGGCCACGGCCGACGGCGGGGGAGAGATCGCAGCGATCGTCGACCACGTGCGCGTGGTCCAGATCGAGGCCGACGGCGACGCGGTGTTCAACGTCGAGGACGCCTTCGCGCGCGACGCCTTCGAGGCCCGGCTCAAGCAAGTGGACGTCTACACGGACGGCTCGTTCAATCGCGAGCGGATCGTCGTGCCCACCGAGGTGTTCCTGGCGGCGCTCGACGGCGCCTTCGGTCGCGATGGCGAACGCCTGCGGTCACGCATCGAGGACCTGCTGGGGGAGCGCGCCCGTGACAAGCGCCTGAAGGTGGTGGGTGACGTCGCGAAGAAGCTGGTGGGCGACGCCGCCGGGGTCACGTTGCGTGCGCTCCTTCAGGCGTCCCTGTAACGTCTTTTGCCGCGAGTAGGGTGGCGGGATGGAGGCCCATCGATGACTCGATCGTTCGCGGTGACCCGCAATCCCCACCCCACTTCGGACGCCGACCGCGCTCGACTCATGGACTCCCCGCCCTTTGGCACGGTATTCACCGACCACATCGCGAAGGCCACCTGGACGCTCGACGGCGGCTGGGGCGACCACCGCGTCGAACCCTTCGCCGACCTCACGCTCCACCCGGCCGCGCTTGTGCTGCACTACGGCCAGCAGGTGTTCGAGGGGTTGAAGGCGTACCGCTGGGCCGACGGCTCGGTGCACCTGTTCAGGCCCGGGGCGAACGCGGCCCGGCTCGCGGCATCGGCGCGCCGGCTCGCGCTTCCCGAACTGCCGGCGCAGGACTTTCTCGGGTCGATCGAGGCGCTGCTGAGCGTCGACTCCGCGTGGGTTCCGGGGAAGCCGGAGACGAGCCTGTACTTGCGGCCCACACTCATCGGCACCGAGCCGTGCCTGGGCGTGCGCCCGTCGTTGATCGTCGAATACATGCTGATCGCGTCGCCAGTGGGCGCCTACTTTGCCGGCGGCGTGAAGCCCGTCTCGATCTGGGTGGCGCAGGGATTCCACCGCGCGGGAGCAGGCGGCACCGGCCAGGCCAAAACGGCTGGAAATTATGCGGCGTCGATGCTTCCGCAACAGCAGGCTCAAGACAACGGCTGCGGGCAGGTGCTGTTCCTCGACGCGCGCGAGGACAAGTACATCGAGGAACTGGGCGGCATGAATGTGTTCGCGGTGTTCGCCGATGGCACGGTGGTCACCCCGCGCGTGACGGGCACCATCCTCGAAGGCGTGACCCGCGATTCGATCATCGACTTGTTGCGCGACAGCGGTCGCGACGTGATCGAGCGTGACATCGAGCTCGAGGAACTTCGTGCGGGCATCTCCCGCGGCGAGATCGTTGAGCTCTTTGCGTGCGGCACCGCAGCCATCGTCACCCCGGTGGCGCGGTTGGTGTCGCCCGATTTCGACCTCACCGTGGGCGACGGCGATCCCGGCGAGGTCACGATGTCCGTGCGCGACCGACTCACCGGAATTCAGTACGGTCGGCGCGACGACACGTTCGGCTGGATGAGGGCCGTCAACTGACGCCCCCTGCGGTGTGAAAAGGCTCCATGACCCCTCGTAACTTACGGCCCCGTAGGTTAAGATCTCCTCATGACCCACATCGTGTTGTCGTCCCCCGGATTGGCCGTGATCCCCGAGCGGATGCACGTGACCGCCATGCTCGCCGACCGCGTCGCCGCGGGCCCGGATCGCGCCTTTGCCGAGGTCAAGGACGGTCAGGGCGGATGGTCGCCCGTGACCCTTGGCGATTTTCACTCCCGCGTCCGCGCCGTCGCCAAGGGCCTGATGGCCTCCGGGGTCAAGTCCGGTGACCGCGTGGGCATCGTCGGCGAGACCCGCATCGAGTGGTCGATCATGGACTTCGCAATCTTGGCCGCCGGGGGAGTGACGGTGCCCATCTACCCCTCGTCCTCGGCATCGCAGTTCGCCTGGATCCTCTCCGATGCCGGGATTCGGGTTGTCGCCGCAGAAATGGCCGAGACCCGCGAGACGCTGGCGTCGCTCGATGGCGCGCCCGCCGTGTTCGGCCTCGATGGGGAAGCGATGGACGAGTTCGCCCGGCTGGGCCAAGGCGTCACGGACGCCGAGCTCGACGCGCGCACCGAGGATGTGACACTCAAGGACCTTGCGACCATCATCTACACGTCCGGAACCACCGGCCAGCCCAAGGGGGCCATGCTCACGCACGGCAACCTCGTGGAGCACTCCAAGAACGTCGAGCTCGACCCCGACTTCGGCGGCTTTGTGAAGGGCGAGACCAGGGTGTTGCTGTTCCTGCCCCTCGCGCACGTGTTCGCCCGCTTCGCCATGCTGGTCGCCCTGCAGGGAGGAGCGGTGATCGGCTATTCACCCACGCACAAGACGCTGGCCGCCGACCTCAAGAGCTTCCGACCCACGTGGATGCCCCTGGTACCTCGCGTGCTGGAAACCATTTACAACCGGGCCGACACCTCCATGACGGGCGTGCGCAAGACCCTGTTCCGCTGGTCCGCGGAGGTTGCCCGCCAGATGTCGATCGCTCGCGAGCACGGCGGCGCGGGCACGTCCCTCAAGCTCCGCTACGCCGTCGCCGACCGCCTCGTGTTGGGCAAGATCCGCCACCTGCTGGGCGGCCAACTTGCATACGTGCTCTCCGGCGGCGCGCGCCTGACGCCCGAGGTGGGGCACTTCTTCCAGGGGCTTGGAGTGCAGGTACTCCAGGGCTACGGGCTCACCGAGACCACGGCCGCGCACTCGGGGTCACCCGACAAGGTCGGCATCATGGGCACCGTTGGCAAGCCCATTGCGGGCGGCTTTCTCACCCTGGCCGACGACGGCGAGATACTGACCAAGGGCGTCAACACCTTCGCGGGCTACTGGAACGCACCCGAGCTCACCGCCGAGGTGATGCGTGACGGCTGGTTCGCCACCGGCGACCTGGGGGAGATTCGGGACGGCGCGCTCACCATCGTGGGCCGCAAGAAGGAACTGCTGGTGCTCTCGTCGGGCAAGAACGTGCAGCCCGCCATCCTTGAAAACGCCATGCGATCGCACCCCGCCATCCAGGACACCGTGGTGGTGGGAGAGGGACGGCACTTTGTGTCCGCCCTGGTCGCGCTGGATGAGACGCTACTGGCGGCATGGCTGACCGCGCACAAGTTGCCCGAGATGGACGTCGAGCAGGCCTCGATGAACGAGCGGGTACGCGAACTCGTCGGCCGAGCCATCGCGGCTGCCAACGAGCAGGTGTCCCGCGCTGAGGCGATCAAGGAGTACCGGATCCTGCCCCGCGGGTTCTCGGAGGCTCGCGAGGAGATGACCGCGTCGCTCAAGATCCGTCGCGAGGTGGTCCTCACGCACTTCGCCGACGTGGTGGACGAGATCTACTCGCGCGCGATGCCCACTCAGGGCGGCTTCGCGTAGCAACGACCGGGAATCGCAAGCGGGTTCCGCCCGTTAATATGCGACGTGACTACTCTCGCAACTATCGGTGCCGGCAATATCGGCACCAACGTCGCCCTGGCCGCCATCTCGGCCGGCTACGACGTTGTCCTGTCCAATTCTCGCGGCCCTGAGTCGCTTTCGGGCACCATCGCGGAGCTTGGCCCCATGGCGCGCGCGGCGACCACCGAAGAGGCGGCCGCCGCAGGCGACATCGTCCTCGTGGCGATCCCGCTCAAGAGCATCGGCGATATCCCCGCCGCACCGCTCGCCGGCAAGATCGTGCTGGACGCGAACAACTACTACCCCCAGCGCGACGGCCGCATTGAGAGCCTCGACGCCAACCAGACCACCACGTCCGAATTGCTGCAGGCGCATCTGCCCGACAGCCACGTGGTCAAGGCGTTCAACAACATCAACGCAGGCCAGATCCCCACCGACGGTGGTCCCGAGGGTGCGCCCGGGCGGCGAGCGCTGTCCATTGCGGGCAACAACGCCGATGCGAAGGCCACGGTGACGGCCCTCTTAGACGACTTCGGCTACGACGCGGTCGACATCGGGCCCCTGAGCGAATCATGGCGCGTCGAGCGCGACACCCTCGCATATGGCAAGCCGACCACCGCGGAGGAACTGCGCGACCTCGCGGCACGCACCGAACGAGTCCAGCAGGTCCAGCAGGTCTAAGCGGGATCGGCCGCCGCTACCGTCACGTGCGGCGCGGCGGCCAGGTCCACGTCCACACGGAGAGCCTCGCCTTTGAGGGCACCCCGAACCACGTACGTCATGCGCTCGTTCTCGAGCTGCTCGACCTCGACGCGGCCACGCACCAGCCAAGGGTGCGATTGCCTGAGAGCGATCGCGTCCCGGTGCGCGGCCAGCACGCGCGCGGCGTCCGCGTCCCGCGCCCACTCCGCCGGGGGAGCGGCCGGATACTCCGGTCGTACGGCATCGTCCCCGCCTGCGCGCTCCTCCTTGACGCCTACCGCGCCGACCTCGTCGCCGTAGTAGATGAACGGCGTGCCGGGCAGCGTCATGAGCAACCACACTGCGGCGATCGCGCCGTCCACCCCCACCATCGAGGCGATGCGCGTGACGTCGTGATTGCCCACAAACGTGACGGGAGTGAAGGCCTCGCAGAACTCGCCGTGGCGGGTCAGCGTCCAGTCGAGCTCGAACAGGTTGCGCTCAGACAGCGCGCTCCAGATCGACTTCCACAGCTCGTATTGGGTCACGGTGTCCACCCCGGGGGACTCCACGAACCCGGTGTAGTCCCCGTGGATCACCTCGCCAAGGAACCAAGCGTCGGAGTGGGTCGAGTGGACGGCGCCGATGCTGCGGCGCCAGAACTCGTCGGGCACGGCGTAGGCCGCGTCGAGGCGCCACCCCGCGGCGCCGCGGTCGATCCACAGCCGCATGATGTCGGCCACCTCGTCAACCACGCGCTCCGACGCGTGGTTTAGGGTGACCAGGTGGTCGTGCCCCTCGAAGCTTCCCAGTTGCCCCGTCCCCGTTGACCAGTCGACGGCCACCATGGCGTCGGCTTGACCCTCGGGGCCCGCCGCGAGAGCGTCGCGCACCCACTGGTGGTCGGAACCCACGTGGTTGAACACCCCGTCGAGGACCAGGGCGATGTCCCGCTCGCGGCAGGCGGCGGCGAGCGCGAGAAAGTCGTCCAGATCGCCCAGCCGCGGATCGATGGCGCGGTAGTCGAGCGTGTCGTAGCCGTGGGTCGACGACTCAAAGATAGGGCCGAGTAACAGGCCGGTGAAGCCGAGGTCGGCGGCGTAGTCGAGCCACGCCGTGATGCGTCGCAGGCCGTCTCCCGGGGGGCGCCGGGGTCCGCGTCGTCCCGGCGTCGTCCGGCGCGGTGTGGGCGCCCGTGATGGGCGCGCCCGCGAATCCAAGCGGGTAGACGTGCCACCAGATGCGGTCGGCGAGCGGCATGGCGATCCTCCTTGGGGTGGGTCTCGGCGGCATTGCCGAGTCTAACCGGCAGCATGAAATGGGCTGCGGCAGCGGCCGACGCAGTCGTCTGTCAGTCCGGTGCAGGCGGGAATGCCGGGCGAAAAAGTATTCCACAGGGCCGCCGCGCGAGAGTCACGCGTCGGCGTACCCTGAAGCCACCATGGCAGCGGACGTTCCCGACTACACGCTCACACGCAAGCGCATCAAAAACCTGCGCCTCACGGTGAAGGCCCCGCATGGGGAGGTGCTGGTGAGCGCGCCCCGGCACGTGCCTGAATCCGCCATCGTCTCGTTTGTCGCCGGCAAGGCCGCGTGGATCGCGAAGCACCAGGAGCGGATCGCGGGCCAGCCTCAGCGCCTGGCACCCGGACCCGAGGCCGAGGCTCTGCGCGAGGAACTGAAGCGCTCGGCGCCCCCGCTCGTGGCGCGCTGGGCCGAGGCGATGGGCTTGGCGATGCCGGAGGTCACCGTTCGCCGGATGACGTCGCGGTGGGGTACCTGCAACACGCAGAAGCGTCGCATCACCCTCAACCTGGAACTGGCGCAACGTGACGAGACGCTTCTGGAGTACGTGATTGTGCACGAACTCGCGCACCTCATCGAACGCGGCCACAATGCCCGCTTTTACGCGGTGATGGATGCCCACTTGCCCGACTGGCGGTCGCGGCGGCGCACCCTCAACGGCAACTAGCGCACCGGCTCACCGTGTCGGCGTGGCGCTATCGGCCCTTTCGGCGAGCCACTTCTCCAGCGCCGCCTCGTCCATCGGGTAGGCGATGTGATACCCCTGCGCGAAGTCGCAGCCCATCTCGGTCAGCGCGGCCAAGGCAGTGGCCGTCTCGACGCCCTCGGCCGTGCATTCCAGTCCAAGGCCCTGTCCGAGCTGCAACATCGACTTCACCATGACGTCGGAGGGAAGCGACTCGCCCAGGTTCTTCACGAAGGAACGGTCAATCTTGACCTCGCTGAACGGCATGTTGGACAGCTGGGTCATGGACGAATACCCGGTGCCGAAGTCGTCGAGGGACAGGTGGAAGCCGTCGAGCCGGAGCCTCGTGAGAACCTCAAGCGAGTCGGTCTTGTCCGCGATCGCGCTCGTCTCCGTCACCTCGAGAATGACCCGCGCCGGCGGCACGTTTGCCAGGGAGCACGCCGCCAGAAGGCGCGCACCGAGGTCGGTTCCGGTGAGCTCTGAGGCGGAGATGTTGATGGCGAGGCGCTCGCTCGTGTGGGAGCGGGAACGCGCGAACCAGGCGAGAGAGGTCGAAGTCACCGAATCCGTCACGAGCGCCATCAGGCCGAAGCTCTCCGCGCGCGGAATGAAGGCGTTGGGGGGGATGAGCCCCAGCTGCGGGTGGTGCCAGCGGACAAGCGCTTCGTAGCCAGCGACGCCGCCATCGAGACACGCGACCTTGGGTTGGAACACCACCTTCAACTGATCGCCCGAGATGGCCTCTCGCAACTCCCGCTCGTACGTCGGCTCGTCCCACGAATCGACGGCGTCCAGAGTGGGCTCCGCGGCCTCGGGTGTGTGGGCGCCAGCGTTGAGCACCGCGGCGACGTCCGTCCTGCGGAAGGGCTTGTGGAGCACGCCCCCGTACGCGAGTCCGCTCGCGGCGGCGAACTGCCGGGCGGAGTCAAGGATCTTGCTCCCCATCCCGCTGGCAATGACGACCACGGCCCCGGACTTCATTTCGGCGAGCCTCTTCAGCACCGTCAGTCCGTCCACCTCGCCCATCACGAGGTCGACCACCACGAATGTCGGAAGCCAGTCCTTCGCCAGCGTGTAGAACTCTTCGGGGTCGTCCGTGACCTTCGCCTCGAATCCGGCGGCGCGCGCGTGGGCGACGATCATCGTGCCGACGAGGTGGTCGTCGTCGATGATGAGGACTCGTCCGCGAGACGTCGGGTTCTTCACGAGACCTCCGGACTGGGGGGCATCACCAATTCTCCGACGCGATTCAGCAGTTGTCGCGCCGAGTATGGCTTGGCGAGCAGTTTCACCCCGGTGTCCAGTCTCCCGTTGTGGATGATGACGTTTTCCGTGTACCCGGACGCATACAGCACCGGCGTGCCCGGCCGCAGTGCGAGTACCGCGTCCGCGAGGTCTCTGCCTGTCATGCCGCCGGGCATGATCACGTCGGTGAAGAGCAGGTCGATCCGTTCCATCGAACCGAGGGCTTTGAGCGCCTCCGGCCCGGAGCCGGCCTCAACCACGTCGTAGCCGCGTGACCTCAGTCGATCCGTGGCGAAGCGACGCACCAGGTCGTCGTCCTCCGCGAGCAGGATCGCGCCAGTGGCCGGTCGGATGCGGATCTGATCGCTCGGGGGCGTCTCCGGCGCGGGGTTGGTTCCGGCGGTCGGCAGGTACAGCTTGAACGAGGTCCCGATCTCGGGCTCGCTGTAGACCGTAATGGTGCCGCCGCTTTGCTTGACGAATCCCCAGACCATGGCGAGCCCCAGTCCGGATCCCTTGCCCGGCGCCTTGGTGGTGAAGAACGGTTCAAAGAGGCGACTGATGTCCTCGTTGGGGATTCCGTCGCCCGAGTCGGTGACGGTGGTCACGACGTAAGTGCCGGGCGTCACCTCGGCAAGCGTGGTCACGGCGGAATCGTCGACGGTGATGGTCTCGACCTCGAGCGTGATCGACCCGCCCTGGGGCATGGCATCCCTCGCATTGATGGCGAGGTTGAGCACGGCGTTGTCGTACTGTCCGGCGTCCACCTGTGCGAGCGCGTCGCCATCACACGGGCCGACCACCAAGGTGATGTCTTCACCAAGGGTCCGCCGCAACAACGGCTCAAGGGTGCGTAGTCTCTGAGCCAGGTCTACCGATTGCGGCTCCAGGGGCTGCTTCCGCGCGAAGGCGAGCAGCCGATGGGTGAGCTCGGCGCCGCGCTCGGCTGCGGCCGTGATCATCTCCGCCATCCCCTTGGCCTCGTCCGACACCGAATTGTCCTCGGCCAGCGCGTCCGCGCCGCCCAGGACGACGGTCAGCAGGTTGTTGAAGTCGTGCGCGATTCCGCCCGTGAGCTGACCCACAGCCTCGAGCCGCTGGGATTGCGCCAATTGCTCGGAGAGGCGTCGCACCTGTGTCACGTCCCGGAAGAAGACGGTGATGGCGGTGGCGCTCGGGGTCGCGGACATTTCCAGCCACTTGTCCGCGAGCGTCGAGCGATACGTCAACTGAGCGGGTATGCCGCGTGATCGCGTTTCCACCAAGAACTCGTGGAACTCGGCGCCAGCGAGATGCGGGAAGACCTCCCACAGCACTTTGCCTAGAAGCTCCACGTGTTCGATCTCAAGAATGCGCAGTGCGCTCGAGTTCATGTACGCCACACGCCATTCCCGGTCGAGGGCAAAGACGCCGTCGGTGGTGCTTTCCAGGATGACTTCGCGTTCGGCGGCCAGGTCTTCCGCGTGCGCGCGCAGGTGACGCGTCGCATCGATGTCGATGGCGCTACCCCACCAACGAAGCACGCGCCCGTGCTCGTCTCGCTCAACCTGCGCGGCTACGTGGTGCCACCGGTAGACGCCATCGGCACGCTTAATCCGAAATGCCACGTCGTAGGGCTCGCCGGTGGCGACGGCAGTCGACCAGTGCTGGGAGACCATGTCCACGTCGCGCGGGTCGACGACTGAGACCCACTGGTCGTCGAGGAGCTCCTGCTCCGCAGATCCCGTATACCGCGTCATCGCGTCGTTGAAGTATTCGATATTGCCGTGTGGGTCGGCGGTCCAGACGATGATCGGCAACGACTGCGTCAGTTGTGCGAGGCGGTGGCCTTGCGCGGACGCCGCGATTTCTGCGGCCTTCCACGTGGTGATGTCCTGGACCGTGCCGTGGACACGGGCCACGAAGTCCTCACCCAAGCGAACCTTCTCGCCCATCGTCACGATCCACCGCGGTGCGGCTCCGGGAGGCGTGATGCGCACCTCCTGCCTGAAGGGGATTCCGCGTTCCCACGCCGCCTCGATATGCTCCCTCAACACCTTGGCGTCCGCAGAATCCATGTGGCCCAGGACCTCGCTGCGAAGCGGGTGGGTTTCGGAGCCAAACCCGTGCATCTCGGCGGCCTTGTCCGACAGGGTCATGCGGTCGTCGTCCACATCGATCGACCACGTGCCGATCGCGGCGATCTCGCTTGCCGCGGCGAGCATGCGCTTGTCTCCAGCGCGGGCGGCTTCGTTGCTGCGCACTGCGCGGAGCAACCCGGCGTTCTCCGTGTCGCGCCTCACCACGAGCACGACCACCAGTGCCGCCAGCCCGATGACCGCCGTGGCCACCACGCGCTCGACGACATTGTGCGTAGAAATGCCTGACGCGGCCGCCCCGGTCCCGATGAGAAGTCCGAGCCACGTCAGCCCAAAGGCACCGAGCGTCGTCAAGACCACGGTCCTCACGGATCGGCTCATCCCCGACGCGAGGACCACCACCACGTAGAGGCCCACCACGTTGTAGTGGGACGCAATCATGATGTCTATCGCGAAGAGTGTGAGGGTGGCAATGACCCCGAAGATTCGGAGGAGAGCTTCGCGCAGATGCTGCGGCGCGTGCGCGCTTTGTGTCAAGGTGTGCCCACGGTCTCTCGCGCTGGGGCTTCGACCCGGCCGCCTACTGTCGCCGGGGCTTCCTCGCGCTCGGTCATGCTTCCCATAGTAGGAGTGATTTCGACGCGAAACCCCAGTCCGTGTGAGATCAGGCACAGATCAGGGGGGACGAGGTGGTCTGCGTAGAGCGGGAAATCTGGGGCGAACGCGGCCAAACGCCGAGCGTTGTGCCACAATGATGGCGATGTACACCGCGATCATCATTCCGTAGCGCGTCGGGATTCCCGACGCGCAGCCTCCCGACGTCTTGGGGGGCTTTTTTGTTGGGATGATGGCAGCGCGGAGCACTCTTGGACCGAGGAGACGACCATGGCGGATCTCACTGTCGAGATGTACGACACGACGCTGCGTGACGGCGCCCAGCAAGAGGGCATGAACCTCTCGGTGGCCGACAAGATGGCGATTGCCGCCCTGCTGGACCAGCTCGGCGTGGGCGTGATCGAGGGTGGCTGGCCTGGTGCCGTCCCCAAGGACACCGAGTTCTTCGCGCTCGTCCACAAGGAGCTCACGTTCGAGAACGCCCAGTTCGCGGCCTTTGGAATGACGCGCCGCGCGGGCACCACCGCCGCGAACGACCCACAGGTGAGGGCGCTACTCGATTCCGAGGCGCCGATCATCACGCTCGTCGCCAAGTCCGACATTCGGCACGTCGAGCGGGCGCTGCGCGTGAGCGGGGACGAGAACCTCCGGATGATCGAGGAGACCGTCGCGTTCCTCGTCGACGAGGGTCGCCGGGTCATCCTCGACGCCGAGCATTTCTTCGACGGCTATCGCTTTGACGCCGACTACGCGGTCAAGGCGCTGCTCGCGGCGCAGGCTGGGGGAGCGTCGGCGCTGGTGCTGTGTGACACGAATGGAGGGATGCTTCCCGACGACGTCACGAGCATCGTGTCCGCTGTCGCCTCCCGCACGGAGGCCGCCCTCGGCATGCACGCGCACAACGACTCGGGCTGCGCGGTGGCGAACACGATGGCCGCGGTGGGTGTCGGCGCCACCCACGTCCAGGGATGCGTCAACGGCTACGGCGAGCGGACCGGCAACGCCGACCTCGTCGCAGTGGCCGCCAACCTCGAGATCAAGCGCGGCATGGTTGCGCTCAAGCACGACGGACTCAAGGAATCCACCCGCATCGCCCACGCGATCTCGGAGATCACCAACATCGCGCCGTTCCCGCGCCAGCCCTACGTGGGCGCGTCGGCATTCGCGCACAAGGCAGGGCTGCACGCCTCCGCCATCAAGGTGGACCCGGACCTCTATCAGCACACGGACCCGTCTCTCGTCGGCAACGACATGCGCATGCTGGTCTCGGAGATGGCGGGCCGCGCCTCGATCGAACTCAAGGGCAAGGAGCTGGGCTTCGACCTCAGCGGCCAATCCGAGCTGCTGGGCCGGGTCACCGACCGCGTGAAGAGCGCCGAGGCCGCGGGCTACACCTTTGACGCGGCCGATGCCTCGTTCGATTTGCTGCTTCGCTCCGAGATCGGCGACGTGCCGTCTTACTGGACCGTCGAGTCGTGGAAGGTGAATGTCGCGTCCGCACCCTCTGACCCGACCGACGCTGACGCGGAAGCCATCGTCAAACTGCGCGTCGGCGGGGACCGCAGGGTCACCACCGTCGGTGAGGGTAACGGACCGGTCAACGCGCTCGACCACGCACTGCGCGAGGCGCTGATGTCGGTCTACCCCGAGATCGAGCGTTTCGAACTCGCCGACTTCAAGGTGCGCATCATGGACGCGTCGCACGGCACGGATGCCGTGACTCGGGTGCTCATCACTACGGTGGAAACTGAGACGGGGCGCTCATGGCGCACCGTGGGTGTGGGACCGAACGTCATCGAGGCGTCATGGGAGGCGCTCACCGATGCCCTGTTCTATGGGCTCCTCAAGGCAGAAATCGAGCCCCGCTAGCGAGCCGCGGCGGTCTCGCGGGCCTTGGCCAGCGTGGACAACGGACACCGTGCATGGTGAATACAAGATTCCTGGCGGCAAACTCGTGGTCGCCGACATCGAGACTCAAGGCGGCGGCGCGGACGCTGCGGTGAGTCAGGCGGTGATTTCGGGAGACTTTTTCCTGGAGCCGTCTGAGGCGCTGCTCGCGATCAACGCGGCGCTCGTCGGCCTGCCGACCACGACTGCGGTGGCAGAGATGACCGCCGAGGTGACCCGCGCGGCGGGACCCGGCGCCCAGTTCATCGGCTTCAGCGCGGAGGCGGTGGCGATCGCGGTGCGTCGCGCACTGGGCCACGCCACCAGCTGGCACGATCACACGTTCGACGTGATCCATGACGTTCCGCGCGAGCCCCACCTGCAGATGGCCCTCGACGATGTTCTGGCGCACGAGGTCGGCGCCGGCGAGCGCGGCCCGGCGCTACGCATCTGGGAGTGGGAACGCAACACGGTGGTGATCGGCTCCTTCCAGTCAGTGCGCAACGAAATTGACCCCGACGGTGCGGCGGCGCACGACATCACGGTGACGCGTCGGGTCTCCGGTGGCGGAGCGATGTTCATCCAGCCGGGCAACACCATCACCTACTCGCTCTACGTGCCCACGTCGCTCGTGGAGGGACTGAGCTTTGAGCAGTCGTACGCGTTCCTGGACGACTGGGTGCTCGGGGCGTTGCGCGAGCTCGGGATTCAGGCCACGTACGTGCCGATCAACGACATCGCCTCACCGACGGGCAAGATCGCGGGAGCCGCTCAGAAGCGTTACCTGTCGGGAGCGGTGCTCCACCACGTGACGATGGCGTACGACATCGATGCCGACGCGATGCTTGAGGTGTTGCGCATCGGCCGCGAGAAGATGTCGGACAAGGGAACCAAGAGCGCCAACAAGCGAGTGGACCCGTTGCGCAGCCAGACGGGCATGACGCGCGAGGCGGTCATCGACTCTTTCCTGGGCCACTTCGCGTCGCGCTACGCGACGGTGCCTGGGGCCGTGAGCGACGCGGAAGTCGCGAAGGCCCACATACTCGTGACCGAGAAGTTCTCCACGCCAGAGTGGATCAACGTCGTTCCCTAGGCGACGGCCGAACCCACCAACAGGCCGATGCCGTAGGTGATGGCCATGGCGGTCATGCCGCCGGTCATGTTGCGCAACACCGCGCGCACCACGGGTGCATATCCGACCCGAGCGGACGTGTAGCCGGTGCCCGCCAGGGCCACCAATACCGCCGCGAAGGTGAGCGGGATGCGGAGGTGGTCCGGGAGCAGCAGGATGGTGAGCAGCGGCGCGATGCCGCCAATGGTGAAGGCGATCAGCGAGGCGATCCCCGCCGCGAGCGGATTTGTGAGCTCGTCTGGGTCGATCCCCAGGTGCATCTTCGCGTGAATCGTGAGCGGATCGTGGTCGTGCTGCTCCGTGGCGGCGCTTCGGGCAGTGGTCTCCGACATGCCGGTCGCCATGTTGAGCCGCACCAGCTGCTCGAGTTCCCACGCCGGGCGGGCCTTCTGCCAAATGCGTTCCCTCGCCAGTTGCGCGTCTTCTGCGTCGCGCTGGCTGGATACCGACACATACTCACCGACGCCCATCGACAAGGCGCCCGCGGCGATGCCCGCCATCGCGGCCGTGAAGATCACGTTCGCGTCGGTCGTCGCGGCGGCGACACCCACCAGCAGGGCGGCGATCGACACGATTCCGTCGTTCGCACCGAGCACTCCCGCACGTAGCCAGTTCAGACGCGACGAGATGTCTGCCTCGTCTGGGCCGCGGAACAGGTCTGCCTTGTGCGTGGAATTGAACATGGGTAAAGATTACTGCCGCGGTTCGCCCCCAATCCAGCAAGGGCAACCTTCCCTGAGTGGCAGGTGACGCTCAGTCCTGACGATGTCTCCACGCGCCCCGCCCCGCCTCGCCTCGCCCCGCCCCGCCCCGCCCCACGCGCCTCGCCCGGCCTCCACGCGCCCCGCCTCGCCCCGCCCCGCCCGCAACACCGAAGTCACAGCCACAGCGGCGCTCCCACGCAGCGGGCCTGGAACTCGCGGACCACCGACGCGCGCGCTGTGACTTCGGTGAGAAACGTGCGTGGCAACGGGTCTGTGCAGCTGTGTCGGCGGGGATCGGTGAGTCAGTCGCGCCGCACCGACACCGCGAATGCGGCGGCTGCGGCGATGAGGCCCGTGAACATGATGATCGCGAGGCTCGCTTGCAGATCAAGCCCAAGCGTCTCTGCGATGGCGGACACCACGGCTGCCACATACATGGCGACCGCTGCGATGGCGAAGGCGAGGGGAAGGGAAGGGTCGTATTTGCCGGTCTCGATCGAGTTGATCGTCTGGCGAGATACTCCGAGCGCGTCGCCGAGAGCGGCCTGCGACATCCCGGTGAGTCCGCGCTGGTCGCGCACTGCATTGATCACAGCCGCCTCCTGCTGTGGTCAAGGTTCCCTGACAGAGAGGTGGGAGAAAGTGATTTTACCTGGGGCGACGCCCCATGATGGCGGTACCCACGCGCACGATCGTCGCGCCCTCCGCAATTGCCCACTCGAGGTCGCCGGACATGCCCATCGACAGCTCCCACGCGTCCTTCAGCGGCAGTTCGCCACGTTCGGACCTGATGAGCGCCTCGTCCCGCAGTTCACGGAGCCGCGCGTAGCCGGCGCGCACCGGGGATTCGTCGGGCGAGTTGAGGCCGATCGTCATGAACCCGATCACGGTGAGTGCCGGCAGGTTCTGGACGGCCCCAGCCAGCGCGAGGGCCTCCTCGGGGTCGACGCCCGCCTTGCTGGCCTCGCCGGAGACGTTCACCTGGATCATCACCTCCAGCTCTCGCTCGGCTTCGACGCACAGTCGTGAGAGTCGCTCGGCCAGCCGGAGCGAGTCGACCGTCTGCACGCAGTCCGCCCACTGCACCGCGACCGAGGCCTTGTTGCGCTGCAGCTGCCCGATCACGTGAATCTTCGCGCCCGCGTTCCTCAGTGCCGCGCCCTTGGCGTCCAATTCCTGCATGCGCGACTCGCCCACCAGCCGGGCTCCGGCCCGCACCGCCGCACACGCGGCGTCGGAGTCCGCGGCCTTGGTCGCCACCAGGAGGCGCACGCCCGCGCCGAACCGCCCGCTCTCGGATTCGGCGGCGCGGATACGAGCCTTGACGCCCTTCAGTCGCGCAGCAAGGTCGGGTGCGGTCGGTTCGTCGGTCATTCAGGAGTCCTTCGCGATGGGTCCCACCACGGCGCCCGTGATGCGCACCAGGTCGGAGGGTGACAGGCCGATGTCGAGGCCGCGTCGACCGCCGGACACGTAGACCGTGTCGAACAGTTCGGCCGTCTCATCCAGTGCCGTGGGAAGCGCCTTCCGTTGGCCGATGGGGGAGATGCCGCCGACGACGTATCCGGAGGACCGTTCGGCATCGGCCGGGGGAGCCATCTCCGCGCGCTTGCCTCCCAGGGCTGCCGCCAAGGCCTTGAGGTCGAGCATTCCGCTCACCGGGACGATGCCGACCGAAAGGTGGCCGTCCACGTAGGCGCACAGCGTCTTGAAGACCTGCCCGGGATCGGCGTCGAGGGCGGCGGCCGCTTCGAGCCCGTAGCTGAGCTCGCTCGCGGGGTCGTGATCGTAGGGGTGCAGCGTGTGCGGAATCCCGGCCGCGACGAGCGCCGCCACGGCGGGTGTGGCCCCGTGCTGGTGCTTGTCCGCGTGCTTCGACATGCGTCCATTGTGCCGCGCGGCATGACTCCCACGGCCACACGTGTCGCGGCAGCACCACGAATCCACACTCGGTGCCAATTCTGTACGGGCGGTTGAGCGAGAGTGTCGATTCGCGGTGCTGAGCCGACGCGTGGTGCGACCGCCGTGGCCCCTCATGTCCTAGGGTTGCGGACGTGAGTGACGAACAGATGCGCGCAGTGGACATGTGGACCGACGGCGCCTGCAAGGGCAACCCCGGCATCGGCGGCTGGGGTGCGTGGATGCGCTTCGGAGACCACGAGAAGGAACTGTGCGGCGGTGCGGAGCACACCACCAACAACGTCATGGAACTCACGGCCGTGATCGAGGGCCTCAAGACGCTCAAGGAGCCCTGCGTCGTCAGTTTGCACGTGGACTCGACGTACGTCATGAACGGCATCAAGACGTGGATCGCCGGCTGGAAGCGCAACGGCTGGAAGACGGCCGCCAAGAAGCCCGTCAAGAACCAGGAACTGTGGCAGGAGCTCGACGCGCAAGTCGCTCGGCACCAGGTGAGCTGGGTGTGGGTCAAGGGCCACGCAGGCGACCCGGGTAATGAGCGCGCCGATGAGCTCGCCAACAGGGGCGTCGACCAGGTGCGCGCGCGGTCCTAAACGGGCGTCTCGCCCGGGGGCTCGCGACGGGATGAACGCCGCCATCAACACTGTCCGGGACGGCGTTGCCCAAGTCGCCCAGGAAATCCGTGATGCGGGGGGAGTCGATGGACTCCATCGCCGAGAATATGATCCTCATGAAGCGCTACTCGTACCCCGAGGATATCGTGGGAACCGCAGCCTTCTTGGCCAGTCCAGATAGCGACTACATGACCGGTCAGTTGCTCATGATCGATGGCGGCATGGTTATCCAGTAGCGCCGACAGCAAGTGTCTTGTCGACGCCGATCGGACACGGGCCGTCATCGCTTGAACTCAGCCCAGCGAAAGGGGACTCTCATTTCTACTTCGAAGCACCAATCGGATCTGCTCATCGGCGGTGAGTGGACCACGACGTCAAAGAGGTTCGAGGTTCTCAACCCCGCGTCCATGGAGGTCTTGGCGGAGGTGAGCGATGCCACTTCCGCGGAAGCGCTCCAGGCGGTCGGTGCCGCGCACGACGCGTTCTCATCGTGGTCTCAGACGGCCCCGCGGCAACGGGCAGAACTTCTCCGCCGCGCGTTCGAGATCATGACCGATGAGATCGAGGACTGTGCGCGCCTTATTTCGCTAGAGAACGGTAAGGCGTGGCGGGACGCCATGGGCGAGGCTCTCTATGCGGTCGAGTTCTTCCGCTGGTTCTCGGAGGAGGCTTCTCGTATCCCCGGCGACTTCAGGTACGCGCCGAACCGTGACAAGACCATCATCGTCGACCATCGCCCCGTGGGCGTGGCCTACATGATCACTCCCTGGAATTACCCGGCGGCAATGGCCACCCGCAAACTGGCCCCAGCCCTTGCGGCCGGCTGCACCGCTGTGCTGAAGCCCGCGGGAGAGACTCCGCTCACGGCTCTGTGGGTTGCCGATGTGCTCCAGCGCGCGGGTGCCCCGGCCGGAGTCGTCAACGTGATCACGTCTTCGAACGCGGGCGAGGTCTCGAGCGCCGTGTTGGCCGACTCACGCGTGGCCGCGCTGTCGTTCACTGGATCGACATTTGTGGGCAAGCTCCTACTGGCGCAGACGGCCCAGCGGGTACTTCCGTCTTCGATGGAGCTGGGAGGAAATGCCCCGTTCCTGGTGCTTGAGGGAGCGGACGTGAACAAAGCGGTCGAGGCCGCGATGCAAGCCAAGATGCGCAACGGCGGGTCCGCATGTACTGCCGCGAATCGGTTCTACGTGCACGAGTCGCTTGCCGACGACTTCTCTGAGGGGTTCCAGGTGGCCCTGGCCGCCATGCGCGTCGGGCCCGGCGTCGACCGTGCCAACGACTTGGGCGCGTTGGTCAGCGTCAAGGAGCGCGACAAGGTCCTCGCGCTCCTCGGCAAGGCGGAGGACGAGGGGGCCAAGCCATTTACCGTTTCGGAGGCGCCCACGACGGGGGCCTTCATGGCACCGCGCATCGTCCGCGACGTCGAGCACGGCTCGACGCTCACCCGCGAAGAGATATTTGGCCCTGTCGCGCCCATTGTCACCTTCTGTTCTCAGGCCGAGGCGATTCGGATGGCCAATGACACGCAGTACGGCCTGATTTCGTACGTCTTCGCGAAGGACAACGGCGAGGGATTGAAGGTCGCACGGCAGATGGAGTTCGGCATGGTGGCGGTCAATCGTGGGGTCCTTTCGGATCCTGCGGCGCCTTTTGGCGGCATGAAGGAGTCGGGTCTCGGCCGCGAGGGCGGCTTTGCAGGAGTGCACGAGTTCCTCGAGACGCAGTACTTCGCCGTCGACCTCTAGCGTCCCAAGAGGCGGCCTCACGGCCGCCAGGGCACGACTGCGCTGACGGTGTCAGGCTGTCGGGGACGCGAAAAGCTCAGGGTGTTGGGACAGCTCGATCCGAGTACGCCTGATGTGCATGGTGAGGATGCTTTCGGCGGTCTCGGCGGTCTCGGACCAGAAGATCTCGGTGATCGACCTCGTCATCCGTGCAGTCGCCGTGGCCCATCAGCAGGTGCCCGAGGCGAACGTCATCTAGACCGAGATGACGCTCGTGTTGTCGGCCGACCATCGGGCGATCGACGGGGCCCTGGCGGCGCGCTGGATGGACGCTCTGGTGCACGCCGTTGAGGAGCCGTTTAGGCTCGTCGTCTAAGCCGTCACCCATCCACATGACGAAAACCGGCCACTATGGCCAGGAATTGGGACCACACGACCATGAATAATTCGATCCCCACAGTGTCGAACTCGATCACCGTCCGCCTGGAGCTTCCGGCCCGCCCCACGGCGGTGAGCGAGCTGACCACAGTGATCGAGAGCGGCGGAGGGCTGGTCACAGGGCTGGACGTCACCGCGTCAGGTCATGAACGGCTGCAAGTCGACGTGACAGCCGCTGCGCGGGACTCAGGCCATGCCGATGCGCTTGTGGAGGCGATGCGCGCGGTCCACGGCGTGCATATTGCCAAGGTGAGCGACCGCACGTTCCTGATGCACTTGGGCGGAAAGCTCAGCATCGAGTCCAAGGTGCCGATCCGGAATCGCGACGACATGTCCATGGTCTACACCCCCGGGGTGGCACGGGTATGCATGGCGATTGCCAAGAACCCCGACGATGCCCGCAGGCTGACCATCAAGCGCAACACGATCGCGGTGGTGACCGATGGGAGCGCGGTGCTGGGTCTGGGCAATATCGGCCCGCTGGCCGCCATGCCCGTCATGGAGGGCAAGGCCGCCCTGTTCAAGCGGTTCGGCGGCATCGACGCCTTCCCCACCTGCCTCGACACCCAGGATGTCGACGAGATTGTGGCGGCCGTCAAGGCCATCGCGCCCGTCTTCGCGGGCATCAATCTCGAGGACATCTCGGCCCCGCGTTGTTTCGAGATCGAGGCCCGACTGCGCGCCGAACTCGACCTCCCGGTCTTCCACGACGACCAGCACGGCACCGCGATCGTGGTGCTTGCCGCGCTGCGCAACGCACTGCGGGTAGTCGGCAAGGACCTGAGCGAGGTCAGGATCGTACAGAGCGGAGCCGGCGCCGCTGGCACCGCCGTCCTCAAGTTGCTGATGAAGGCGGGCGCCACCGACATCGTGGTCGCCGACCGCCGCGGCGCGATCCACAGTGCCCGTGAGGACATCGCCCGCAACGGGCACGAGAACCTGATCTGGCTCGCCGAGAACACCAATAAGGGCGGGGTCGTCGGCACGCTCAAGGAGATCATCGCCGGCGCCGACGTCTTCATCGGCGTCTCGGCGCCCAACCTGCTCACCGGCGAGGACATCGCCACGATGAACCACGACGCGATCGTTTTCGCCCTGGCCAATCCCGACCCAGAGGTGAATATCGCGGAGGCCTCTCAGCACGCAGCGGTGGTCGCTTCCGGACGCAGTGACACCTCCAACCAGATCAACAACGTCCTGGCCTTTCCGGGCGTCTTCAGGGGGCTGTTGGACGCCCAGAGCCACGAGGTCACCGACGACGTGCTCTTTGCGGCGGCCAACGCTCTCGCCAACATCATCGGCGAGGACGAGCTCAACGCCGCGTACATCATCCCCAGCGTCTTCCACCCGGATGTCGTCAAGGTGGTGGCCGCGGCGGTTGAGGCCGCGGCGAAGGCGGGCATGACCCCTTCGAGCGCTTAAGACGGGGCGACAACGCTCACGTAGTACGCAAGTTGACTCGCTCTCGCAAGTGATTGACAGATGCGACGATGCGAGCCCGTAGGTCCGCGCCACGAGTGGCGAACGCGCCCTGAATTTCCGCGTATTCGCGCTTGCCATCGAGCGTCTCTATCGCGATCGGCTCCAGGCCGTAAGCCGAGACGTCGTAGGGCGATGCCCGCATGTCGACGTAGCGAACCTCCATGGCCAACTCGAAGGCGTCGAGCACCAGTTCGCTAGGAATGGCGGGCGTTAGCTTGGAGGACCATTTGTAGAGGTCCATGGTTGCGTGCAGGCATCCGGGCTGTTCGAGATCGATCTGCGTGGCGCGCGTCGGCTGAACGGCGTTCAGGGGTGCGGCTTGGGGTGTGAAGAAGCGGAAGGCATCGAAGTGGGAGCAGGCGATGGGGTTGGCCTCGACAACGGCGTCTGTCCCGGCCCGCCCCAGACGTAGGGGGAGTGGGTGGCGCAGCTCCTGGCCAGCGCGGTACACCATCGCCCACTCGTGAAGACCGAAGCAGCCAAGCCGTGCGGGGCGTGAAGCGGTGGCATGCAGCAGTCTCTCGATGTGGGCGACACCCTGGTCGCGCGCCTCCAGAAACGCATCGACATCGACCGACGTGCCGTGCGAATCGGTTCCGTAGAACTTCCAGCCGGCGTGTTCGGAGGCCTCTTCGAGGACCACTCCCGCGCCTGGGTGCCATCGACGCAGGTGCGACGGCCGCGTGGGGTAGTACTCATAGAGGAAGTCTTCGATGGCGTGCTTCTCGCCGCGCGCCTTGCGCTGGCGGTGTCCCGCGGTCCGCGCGTCGGCGCGGTCCGCGTGAGCCTCCGCAAAGGGCGCCCACTCGGACCGGGGGAGCACGGTGGTGCTGGCGTCGATCACCGGGCCATTGTCTCAGCGGGAGCGAGCGACCGCGTCGGCCGTCCTGGTCGACGCGAGCGTGAGTACCCGCTCAAGCGGCCCGGCCTCCAGGAACGCTCGCCACATCGTCGCAGCGGCCATCAGGGACAGGGTCACCGCGGCGAACGACACGTTCGACGGGTGCCGGACGATCTGGTCGCCCACGGTCGCGATCACCACAATCTGCGCCGTGTAGGTGCTGAGCGACATCGATCCGAAGGCGAGCGCGGGGAAGAACAGGGGAGTGGGCCTCGCGATCCACAGGCACACGCCGATGACCAGCAGCGCCACGAAGGTGTTGCCGACCATCTCGACCGGCGACGTGGAATGCGCCGTCAAGGATGCCCACCACGGACCGGTCGCCTCCCGCCACGGAGGGGCCGCGCCCCACAGGATGGCCGCGCCGTGGGTGATGGCGGTGCCCACCGCCCCCGTCCACACCAGCGCCGACGCCACCGCCGGCTCGCGTAGCCGCACCTTGCCCACAGCCATGCCGACCAGCACGTAGCCCGCCCACGCGATGACGGGGTAGTACTCCAAGGTCACCGTATCCGCGACGGGGATCCCGTCCCACGCTCCCTCGACAAAGTGGAAGGCGACCGCGCCGCCCACCAACACGGCGAAACCCGCGCCCGCGAGGGCTCGCGGCGACCACCGGATCGCCGGAATGACGACCAGGAACATCACGCCGAGGTTGCCGAGGATGATGGCGACCGGAGTGCCGAGGGCGTCGAGCACGTAGCCCGCCGCGATGAGGAGGAGACCTCTCGTCGCGACCCGTACCGCCGTGTGGCCCGTGCGGGCACGGTCGGCGGCACTCATGAGGGAAATGGTCACGCCCGCAAGGACGGCGAAGACGGCGGACGGGCGCCCGTCGGCGATCCACAACCAACCCCAGCCCTCAACGTCGTCGCCACGGTGACCAGAGTCTCCGACGTGCGCCGCAAGCATGCCGATGATCGCCGCGCCTCTTGCGAGGTCCAGCCCCACGATGCGCCCGGGCCAGGCGCTAGCGCGAGCCACTCGCGAAGGTGCCGTCGCCGACTCGGCGGCCGCGCCTGCGGTCACGAATCTTCCCCGAAGTCCGCGGCCTCAAGTATTCCGAGCGCCCACTCGTAGTGGGAGCCGAGGCAGTCGTGCGCGACGTCGCCCAGCGACTCGTCCCCGAGCCACTCCTTTAACTCGGTCGCCGTCAACTCGGACTCGGGAGTGGCCGTCACGATCGCGCACACTCTGTCGTGAGACTCGACGAGCGCCGCGCGCACGGAATCGTAGTCTCGCCCCGCATGAAACGAGTAGAGCGTCTCGTTGAGTGCATCCAGGTCGCGCCAGCTGTACCCCTCCGCGGGGTAAGCCACGGATTCTCCCGCACGGTCGGCCTCGAGCCAGCCCTCGAACAACGCGTGCCACGCGTGCAGATGCGACAACACATCTGTGGTGGTGCGGCGCAGGTATGCGTCTCCCAAGTCGGCGGCCGGATGGGCGTCGGTCATGGCGAGGAGCCTTGCCAAGCCGGTGTCTGCCGCTTCGATGATCTGCACGTGACCGGGGGTCGTCATCGCTCCATGTTAGGCGCGACGCGCCCGCGCCGCTTGGCAGGGGGCGGCCCGACTCGCGACTAGCCGCAGCGGGGCGGCTCACGGCGGCGGCTACGCTAGGGGTCATGCGCATTGCCCGATTCACCACCGGTGGCGACCCCCGGTATGCCGTTGTCGAAGGAGACCCGGGCGAGGAGGAACTGATCGTCCTCTCCGGCGACCCGATGTACATCGCGGGCAAACCCACGGGGGAGCGGGTGTCGTTGAGTGACGATGTGCGCTTGCTGGCGCCGGTGATTCCCCGGTCGAAGGCGGTGTGCCTTGGAAAGAACTATGAGGCCCACGCCAAAGAGATCCCGCAACGCGGCCCGGTCTCAGAGGTGCCGATCCTCTTCCTCAAGCCCAATACAGCCGTCATCGGTCCCGACGACCCGATCGTGCTGCCCGCGTACTCGCAGGATGTCCAGCTCGAGGCCGAGTTGGCCATCGTGATCGGCCGCCTGTGCAAGGACGTCAGCCCCGAGAATGCCGAGAACTACATCTTCGGCTACACGTGCGCGAACGACGTGACCGCGCGCGACGTCCAAAGGCTCGAGAACCAGTGGTTCCGCGCCAAGGGCTTCGACACGTCGCTGCCGCTGGGGCCGTGGATTGAGACCGAACTGGCGCACGATGACCTGGACATCTCTGGTCGCATCAACGGAAAGCAAGTCCAAACGGGCAACACCTCGGACATGCTCGTGGACGTCATGAACGCGGTAGCGATGGTGTCGGAGATCGTGACGCTGCTGCCGGGCGACGTCATCCTCACCGGAACGCCCGCCGGCGTGACGACTGTGAACCACGGCGACATCGTGGAGATCGACATTGAAGGCATCGGCACGCTGCGCAACCCCGTGCTCCGGCGCGGCTGAACGCCCGGCTTAGGAAAGAGACACGATGACCAAGGTTCGCGTTCGATTCTGTCCGTCACCCACCGGAATGCCCCACGTGGGCATGGTGCGCACGGCGCTGTTCAACTGGGCATACGCGCGTCACATGGGTGGGGACATGGTGTTCCGGATTGAGGACACCGATGCGGAACGGGACTCCCAGGAGAGCTACGAGCAACTGCTGGACGCGATGGAGTGGCTCGGCATCACCTACGACGAGGGCCCCGACATCGGCGGCCCCTACGGTCCGTACCGCCAGTCAGAGCGCCACGACCTCCACGCCGACGTGGTGCGGCAACTGGTGGAAGGCGGTTACGCGTACGAGTCGTTCTCCACTCCCGACGAGGTCGAGGCCAGGCATCGTGCCGCAGGCCGCGAGCCCAAGCTCGGCTACGACGGCTTCGACCGCAACCTCAGCGACGAGGCAAAGGCCGCGTTCCGTGCCGAGGGCCGCGAGCCGGTGATCCGGATGCTGATGCCGAACGAGGACATCACGGTCACGGACCTGATTCACGGAGACGTCACGTTCCCGGCGGGGTCGGTGCCCGATTACGTCATCGTGCGCGGCAACGGCATCCCGCTGTACACGCTCGTGAACCCCGTGGACGACGCGCTCATGAGGATCACTCACGTGCTGCGCGGCGAGGACCTGTTGAGCTCGACGCCGCGACAGGTCGTGCTGTGGCGCGCCATGGTCGAGCTCGGCATCGCCGACGCCGTGCCCACCTACGCGCACATGCCCATGGTGCTGGGTGAGGGCACCAAGAAGCTGTCCAAGAGGGACCCCGAATCCAACCTCTTCCACCACCGCGACCGCGGATTCCTGCCCGAGGGGCTGCTGAACTACCTTGCGCTCTTGGGGTGGGCAATCGGACCCGACCGGGACGTATTCACCGTGAACGAACTGGTCGCTGCGTTCGACATCGCGGACTGCACGCCCAACCCCGCGCGCTTTGACCTCAAGAAGGCTGAGGCGATCAACGCCGAACACATGAGGATGCTGCCGGTGAGCGACTTCGCGGCGCGCGTGGTGCCGTACCTGTATGGCGCGGGCGTGGTGGGCGCCGACTCGGTGCGCGGCCTCACGCCCCATGAGGAGGCGACGCTCGCGATGGCCGTGCCGCTCGTGCAGACCCGCATGACGCTCCTGGGTGAGGCTCCGGGAATGCTCGGCTTCCTGTTCGTCGGTGACACCGACTTCGAGTACGACGATGCCGCGATCGCCATGCTGCCAGACAATGCGGTCGAGGTGATCGATGCCGCGACGGGCGTGCTTGAGGCCCTCGAGGACTTCTCCGCAGCCTCGCAGCAGGAGGCGCTGAGCTCGGTGCTGGTGGAGCAGATGGGCATCAAGCCGCGCTTCGCATTCGGGCCCTTGCGGGTTGCTGTGACCGGCAGGCTCGTGTCGCCGCCGCTGTTTGAGTCGATGGAGATCCTCGGTCAGGATCACGCTGTCGCGCGACTGCGCCGGCTGCGGGCGGTCATCACGGGATGAACGTGAAGGCGGTCGCGGGGGTATTGCTCGACATTGACGACACCCTTGTCAACACGCGCGCCGCGCGCTCGCCGCGGTCGCCGAGCACTACTTGCCCGGACCTCACGACCTCGACGCCATGGGGATCCACTGGCGGATTGATTCGAGCGGGTGGTACCGGGCGCATACTCGCGGCGAGATGACCCACCGCGAGCAGCGCATGCGTCGCGCCAACGAACTCCACGAGGCCTTCGGCGGCGACACGATGGACGACGACGAGTACGCAGCGTGGGACACGGTGTTCGAGGCCGGTTTCCGCGCGGGGTGGATCGCGCACGAAGACGCCGACGGAATGCTGGACACGTTCGATCGATGCGGCATCGATTACGGCGCGGTGTCGAACGCCGATCACGACTACCAGGAGCGCAAACTCGTGCTCAGCGGCTTGGGGCGAGTGAGGATGCTGGTGGGCGTCGATCGCTTCGGCGTCGGCAAGCCCGATCCTCGAGTGTTCCTGGCGGGTGCGCGCATGCTGGGGCTGGATCCCGCGTCGGTCGCATACGTGGGCGATGAGAAGGACATCGACGCGGGAGCTGCGGCGGAAGCGGGCTTCGCGGTGGGCATCTGGCTGGACCGACCGGGCTCCCCGCCCCAAGCCGGGGAACTCGGCGCTCACGTGATTCGCATCGAGTCGCTGTCCGAAGTACCGCACGTCCTCGCGCTCACCTGCTAGAAAGAATTCAGGGGCCACTACAACCTTTTGCGCCAGCAGCGTGTCTCACTCTGTAGAAGGCCAAACGTAGGAGGCGCGAATGAGCACATGGGCAAAGGTCATGGAGTCCGTGGTCCGCGAGCGTCGTCCAGCACTGGTGGGCTACGCGTATCTGATGACCGGCTCGCGCACCGAGGCCGAAGACCTTGTCCAAGACGCCATCGTCCGCACCTTTGCGCGCGGTCGCGCCAAGACCTCCGTGGTGCAAGCGGAGGCCTACATCAAGCGGGCCATCGCCAATGAAGCGATTAACCGTGCACGCCACCGCATGGTGGTCGAGCAACACAAGCCGCTCGTAGCCACGTCGTACTCGGCGCCCGGCCACGAATACATGGTGTCGGCCCAGGCTGACCTGGAGGCCGCCCTCGAGGTGCTGAGCCCCAGGGAACGCGCCGTGACGATACTCAAATATGTGGATGACCTGACGATCGCCTCGATTGCGGCGGTCCTCAAGCTCAACGATGGGACGGTCAAGCGTTATCTCGCTAACGCGGCCGTCAAGCTTCGTGAGCAACTCGGAGACGATGCGGTGAACCTCACTGAACGGGTAACCGTTCCAGTCATTTTGACAGAAAGCAGGCCATGATGGATCTCTCTCAACAGTTGCACTCGCTCGCGAGCGACGTGGGCAACGACTACGCAATGTCCGCGCCGGAGGACGCCTCTCGCCTGATCGGCAAGGCGCGTCGCGGTCGCATGGTGTGGACGTCCGGAGTGGGTGCGGTCGCCGCCGCAGGCGCAGCGACACTCGCATTCGGCGGGCCGGCCGTCGCCGCCGCCCTCTCGGGCGATACCCAGTTGGAGCCCGCGGGGCCCGCGACAGAGTCCGCGTCGGTGACGCCTTCGCCGTCAGTCTCGCCTTCGCCCGAGCCTTCTGTCACCCCGAGCCCGACGCCCTCGCCCGGCGTGATCGACCTCACTGGTGGGTCCACACTCGGCGACGACGATGACGACGACGCCTACGAGGACGATGACGACGCCTACGAGGACGATGACGACTCGTCCGACGACGACGACTCGTCCGACGATGACGACTCGTCCGACGACGACAGCGAAGACTCCGAGGACGACTGACCCCCACTCCCGGCGGACACTGAGCCGTCACCACTAGACTCCACCGCGCGCGGCCCACCTCTCACCGCATCGGGCCGCGCGCGGTGGCCTTTTGTTGCCCGGCGCGGGCTCGGGTCGGTTTGAGCCAAGCCGCTGGCTCAGGTAGAGTTGTTACTCGGTTCCGCGAGGGACCATTGGGGTATGGTGTAACTGGCAGCACGACTGGTTCTGGTCCAGTTAGTTGAGGTTCGAATCCTTGTACCCCAGCTGTGACCAAAGGCCCGCGAAAGCGGGCCTTTGGTGTTTCTAGGGTGGTTTCGTCTGGAAGAGGGAGCACCGTGGGCGCCATCAATCGCGAGTGGCACGAGGCGCACCCCATGCCGCCTCGCGCGACCGACGAACAGCGCGGGCAGTGGCACAGCGAACACGTCGAGGCGTGCGGATGCCGCGCCCCAAGCGCCAAAGAGCAAGAGCTCATCGTGCGCTGGCGGGCGTCTCAACAAACAGCCGCCGGGTAGGCCACGGCGCTTCGCCTCGCAGGCGCTCTGGTGCCTTGACACTCAGTCGCCTCGCAGGCGCTCTGGTGCCTTGACACTCAGTCGCCTCGACGTGCGCTTCCCACGGACACTCCGACACCCCGACACTCCGAACCGAAACCCGAGGCGCCGCGCCGTGAGGGCACGGGAAAACGCCCCCGCGGAGGCGTGTCGCCGGTGAGATTGGTTCGGAGTGTCGGAGACGTGGTCGCGGGTGTCCTTGGGGCGGGTTCGAGCGCCTCGTGGGCGGCCTAGTTGATCTGGGTGGTGAGGGCGCCGTCGCCCCAATCGGCGGTCACGTGTTGCCCCTCCGTCAGGTGTCCGGAGACGATGTCCTTGGCCAGTTCATTGAGCAGTCGGGTCTGAATGAGCCGCTTGAGGGGGCGTGCGCCGAACTGCGGGTCGAAGCCGTCCTTCGCCAGGGATGCGCGCAATGCGGGCGACACCGTGAGCGTGATGCCCTTCGCCTGCTCGATGCGCGCGACTGCCTTCGCAAGTTCAGCATCGACAATCCCCTCCATGGCGGTCCGGTCGATGCGATCGAAGACCACCACATCGTCCAGGCGGTTGAGGAATTCGGGACGGAAGGCGCGCTTCAGCACCTCGTGAAGCTGTGCCTCGAGGACGCTGCGGTCGACCCCGTCCCACGCGAGCACAATGTCGGATCCCAAGTTCGAGGTCATCACGATGATGGTGTTCGCGAAGTTCACGGTGCGTCCGTGGCCGTCCGTGAGGCGGCCGTCGTCAAGCACCTGGAGCAACACGTTCCAGACGTCGGGGTGAGCCTTCTCCACCTCGTCGAACAACACGATCGAGTAGGGACGACGCCGAACGGCCTCGGTGAGTTGGCCCCCCTGGTCATAGCCCACGTAGCCCGGGGGAGAGCCGATGAGTCGGCTCACCGCGTGGGACTCCATGTACTCCGACATGTCGATGCGGATCATGGCGCGTTCGTCGTCGCACAGTTGCTCAGCGAGCGCGCGGGCCAACTCGGTCTTGCCGACGCCCGTGGGTCCGAGGAACAGGAATGAGCCGATGGGGCGGTGCGCGTCGGAAAGTCCCGCACGGGCGCGCCGGATCGCGTCCGATACCGATGAGATGGCGCGTTCCTGGCCAATCACGCGTTCGTGCAGGCGATCCTCGAGCGACCCAAGCTTCGCGGACTCTTCGGTGAGCAACTTCTCCACAGGCACGCCGGTCCACTTGGCGACGACCGCGGCGATGTCCTCGCCGGTGACCTCTTCGCGCAGCATGCGCTCGTGGGGGGCGATCGCGTCCAGTTCGGCTCGGGCGTCCGCCATTTGCTTCTCGGCGGCAGGGATGTCGCCGTAACGGATGCGGCCGGCCGTCTCCAGCTCGCCAAGCCTTTCCGCGCGCTCCAGTTCGCCTCGCAACGATTCCAGGCGCTCGGTTGCTCCTGAGACGCGCACGATGAGGTCCTTCTCGCGGGCCCAACGCATGTTCAACTTGTCCGACTCCTCAGTGAGCCTGGTGATGTCGTCGTCGATTTCGTCACGACGGGCCTTGGCATGCTCGGACTTGTCTTTGGCCACTTGGGTGCGCTCGATCTCAAGTTGCATGATGCGGCGCCTGGCTCGATCCAGCTCGGTCGGCATGGAGTCGAGTTGCATCCTCAGCGCGCTGGTGGCCTCGTCGATGAGGTCGACTGCCTTGTCGGGCAGGAAGCGGTCGGAGATGTACCGATCAGACAGCGTCGCGGCGGCGACGATCGCCTCGTCAGTGATCTTGACGCCGTGGTGAACCTCGTACTTCTCCTGGAGGCCGCGGAGGATCGCCACCGTGTCGTCGAGGCTCGGTTCGCCCACGTACACGGGTTGGAATCGGCGCTCGAGGGCAGAGTCTTTCTCGATGTGTTCGCGATACTCACCAAGAGTGGTCGCGCCGATCATGCGGAGCTTGCCGCGCGCGAGCATCGGCTTGAGGATGTTGCCGGCATCGACCGACCCATCGGCCTTGCCGGCGCCGACGATCGTGTGGAGTTCGTCGATGAACAGGACGATGCGTCCCTCGGCTTCCTCGACCTCCTTCAGAATTGCCTTGAGGCGCTCTTCGAACTGACCGCGGTAGGCGGCTCCTGCGACGACCGAGCTCATGGCGATCTCGACGACTCGGCGATCCTTGAGGGAGGACGGCACGTCGCCCGCGACGATGCGCTGGGCGAGGCCTTCGACGATCGCGGTCTTGCCCACGCCTGGTTCGCCGATGAGGACCGCGTTGTTCTTCGTGCGCCGCGTGAGTACTTGCATGACGCGACGGATCTCCTCGTCGCGGCCGATCACGGGGTCGAGCGAGCCCTCTTCTGCGAGAGCTGTGAAGTCCTGACCGAACTCTTCGAGCGCGCTCGGCTGGGGGTTGGCCGACGCTTCGGGTGTCTGCGCGGTCATGACGTACCTCCTGATGCCTTCGAACGCTTCTCAAAGTTGAGTCGCCTTCACTCAAGTTTACAGAATCGCGTTCCGGATCGCAACACGTGGAGGCGGAAAAAGGGGGAGATTGGGCGACCCCTTGGGCCCTCCCGCGTCGGCAGAGAATCCCTGGGCCGGGCGGATTCGCTAAGGTGCCATCTCTTCCGCTATTCTTACCGGGCGCGTTCGCCAGAATGCAGCTAGGGCCCCGTTGTGTAGCGGCCTAGCACGCCGCCCTCTCAAGGCGGTAGCGCGGGTTCGAATCCCGTCGGGGCTACGATTTTCCTCCGCCATCGGCGGGGGTTTTCGTGTTTCTGGGCTCAGCCCGTGATGAACCCGTGGCTCCGCCGAACCTATAGTCGGGGTGGGGCTGCAACCAGCATGACCGCGGGGTAGATGTGACGCTCAAGGAACAGTTCGCTTCGGCGCTCGCCGCTGCGCGCACGGGTGCGCCATGGGCGTGGGAGGCGATCTACCGCGATCTTGCGGGCGTGGTCGGTGGGTACCTTCGTGGTCACGGAGCCCCCGACGTCGAGGACCTCGTGTCCGAGACCTTTCTTAGCGTGGCCAAGGACATTCACAGCTTCAGCGGGGACGAGGATGCCTTCCGCTCCTGGGTGTTCACGATCGCGCACCGGAGGTTGCAGGACACCTGGCGTGTCCGCGGTCGTCGAGTTCCGGTCGCGGACGGCGAGGAATCCGAGGCACGCGCCGAGCGCGAGTGGCAAGGCAATGTGGAAGACGAGGCGATGGCCTCGATGTCGACAGTGGAAGTGGAAGCCCTGATCGGTCATCTGACCGCCGCGCAACGTGACGTGATACTTCTCCGCGTCATCGGCGATCTCTCGGTCGCTCAGACCGCCCACGTTCTTAGCACGTCCGAAGGTGCCGTGAGGGCGCTCCAGAACAGGGCATTGCGAGATCTCAGAAAAGTTCTTGGCGATGACGCGTAACGAAAACGGACCGCTCGGCGATGACAGGGGTGAGATGAAGAACTACAAGTCATTCGCAGAACGCGACGTAGATGCCGCGGTGAGCGGTCGAGTTCCGGCTGACCCTGAACTCGCCGCGGTCCGACTTGCGCTGTCACTCATGAAGGAGTCGCTCGTTATGGAGCCACGCACCGAAGCTATTTCCTCACAAGCCGCTCAGTTCGCGGCTGCTGTGCCGCCAACCACCGTTATGCCTACGGTGCGTCAAGCGTCCCCGTGGCGCCGCCGCGCTGGGGCAGCTATTGCCGTTGCGGCTATCTCTGGCTTCGGCTTGGCGGGTGCCGCCGCGGCGGACGAGGCCGCACCGGGCGACCCGATGTACGGCGTCGACCAAGCGCTCGAAAGCGTAGGGATCTTCGACGGCGGCACGCCTGAGCGCCTCGACGAGGCCGATCGTCTCGCCAGTCAAGGCGATGTGGACGAGGCACTTGAGTTGGCCAGCGACGCGCTCGAGAGCGACGGCGAAGTCGAAGCCGCAACGGGGCTGCGGAACGCTGCCCTCGCGGTGGCTTCAAACTCGTCGGGGGACGACGTGCGAGCGCGGGTCTCTGAGATGCTCCAGTGGATGGCCGACCAGGACTCCCGAGGCGCCGAATTCGGTGCAGCGGTGAGCGAACGTGCGCGGCAGATCTCCGGCAACGCGAACGAGAACGCGAGCGCCAACCGCAATGAGAAGGCCAACGAGAAGGCCAACGGCAACGAGAAGGCCAATGGCAAGGCCAATGAGAACGCCAACGAGAACGCCAATAAGAGCGCCATCGGCGACCGCAACGAGAATGCCATCGGCGACGGTGGCGAGAACGCGGTGATTCCAGCGGACCCCGGCAGCCAAGGCAAGGCACCGGAAACGCACGGCGCCCCAGACCAGACCTTCGGCAGGCCTTAGCCGAGATAGTCAGGCGGTGGCGAGCCTCGCTCGCCACCGCCTGACGACGTCGGTTGGCGGAACGCTACAAGCGGGATCCTCGGCGTTGAGGTCGATAAGGCTGGTGGGATCTCACTGCTCTACGGAGGTGGCGTGACGCTCAAGGGGTACTTCGAGCCCACACTCGCAGCCGCGCGCACCGGTGCCGCATGGGCTTGGGAGTCGATCTATCACGACCTCGCGGGACCCGTAGGCGGCTATCTGCGAGGCCACAGCGCCCCTGATGTCGAAGACCTCGTCTCCGAAACCTTCCTGAGCGTCGCGAAGGACGTTCATCGCTTCCGAGGCGACGAGGGCGACTTTCGATCGTGGGTCTTCACGATCGCGCATCGGCGCATGCAGGACGCATGGAGGTCGAGGGGCCGCCAAGTGCCCGTGGTCGACAGTGACCTTGCAGACGTGCGTGCGGAACGAGAGTGGCTTGGCAACGTCGAACATGAGGCGATGACATCGATGTCGTTGATCGAAGTCCATGCGCTGATCGACCACCTCACCGCCGACCAGCGGGAGGTGTTGTTACTTCGGGTTGTGGCAGATCTGTCGGTAGCCGACGCTGCCAAGATCATGAACACCACCGAAGGGGCCGTCCGCGCGTTGCAGAATCGCGCGCTGAGCGCACTCAGGAAAGATTTCACGCGCGATGCGTAACAAAAGTGGCAACCACAGCGATGACATCAGTGACATGGATAAGACACGCCCCTTCTCAGATCGCGACGCCGACGCACTGCTGTCGGGTCGCGCGCCAAGTGACCCTTCGCTGATGGGCTTGCACCGCGCCCTCGCGTCGATCAAGTCCTCCCTTGTGGTGGAACCCAACGTCGAGCGCGCCTCCGTGTTCGCGGTTCAGCTCGCTTCTGTCGCGGCAACAGTGCAGGCAGACGCTGCGCTGGCTCCCCGCCGTGGCGCAGTGGCGTCCCCATGGCGCCGCCGCGTTGCCGCAGTGATTGCCGTTGCAGCGATCTCTGGCTTCGGTGTGGCAGGTGCTGCTGCGGCGGACGAGGCCGCGCCGGGTGACCTGATGTACGGCGTCGACCAAGCGCTCGAAAGCGTGGGGATCCTCGACGGCGGCACAGGCGAGCGCGTCCACGAGGCCCAAAAACTGCTCGACGGCGGTGACGTTGCGGGGGCACTTGAGTTGACCGGCGACGCTCTCGAGAGCGACGGCCACGTCGAAGCCGCAACGGGGTTGCGGAATGCGGCCCTCGCGGTTGCTTCACAATCCTCGGGTGACGATCTCCGTGCGCAGGTGTCGGCAATGCTTGAGTGGATGGCCGGACAGGATTCCCGAGACGCCGAATTTGGTGCAGCGGTGAGCGAACGTGCGCGGCAGATCACCGGCAACGCGAACGGCAACGAGAACGCCGACGGCCATGCGAATGGCGACGCCAACGGCAACGCGAACGGCAACGCGAACGGCGACGCGAACGGCGACGCCAACGGCGACGCGAACGGCGACGCCAACGGCAACGCGAACGGCGACGCGAACGGCGACGCCATCGGAGACGCCAACGGCGACGCGAACGGCGACGCCATCGGAGACGGCAACGACAACGCGGTGATTCCGGCGGACCCCGGCAGTCAAGGCGGGGTGCCAGAAACGCGCGGCACTCCCGACGAGACGGTCGGAAAGCCTTAGTCGACGTCCGCCATCGTCGCAAGACGCGATCGCCACAACACCACGAGGTCGATCGGCGGTACTCCGCAAGCGGGATCGTCCGTCGGCATTCTGGGGCGGCGCGCTGCGATGTATCGATAGACCGCGTCTCGCCATGCGAGCGGCGCCACCCGCATCAGGGCAGCGCCTCGCCACGGCCATGGCAAGCCACGGGCGACCGCCACCACCGCATTTGAACGGAGGTGGGCTGCTCCGTCCCACACCAGCAATGTCGAGGCCGTGATCTCCGGTTCAAGCTGGGCTCGGGCCACTATGGCGGCTCTTCGCAAACGAGGGTGTGCTGATCGTGGTGTGAGTGGTCGTGGGTAGGGGTCGAGGTCCCCCAGGATGGAAGTTCTGACACTGCCCATCTGAAGGACCTCGACTTGTTCCACGCTACCTTCG
>Ga0209347_1000942_pt1 | contig 57367 bp, 52 predicted proteins | sample AutmiccommuBRH23_FD_187382 | JGI IMG/M metagenome (GOLD analysis project Ga0209347, IMG submission 187382) | Deep subsurface microbial communities from Mt. Terri, Switzerland - Autotrophic microbial communities BRH/23 (SPAdes) (version 2) | ecosystem: Environmental > Aquatic > Deep subsurface >... | reverse complement strand
GCAGGCCACGGCGGCTCGCCTCGGCGAGCGTCGAGTCGCGGAACCGCTCGGCATAGGTTCGACCAGAACGGAAGATCTCCTCCGGCCAGGTCACGAAGATCGCCTCGCGATGCCCCGCGTCGGCCAGGTGATCCACGAGCATTCGGGCCCCGGCCGCGAAGTCGAGGTCGACGGCGTCGAGGCCCTGGCTGTCCCGGGGCATGCCGACCAGGACGGCTGGGAAGCCGGCGGCGGCGATCGGCGCGATCCTCGGGTCGTCCTGCACCACGCTCAGCAGCACCAGCCCGTCGATCTGCCGCGCCGCGAGCGCCGACCGGATGGCCGCGGTGCCATCCGCCTCGGTGAGCAGCAGCACGCCGTAGCCGTGCTCACGCGCGGCGTCCGTCACCGCGACGATGTAGGTCGCGAGGGCGGGGCTGAACTCGGCCTCGTGAAACCTCACCACCAGGCCGAGGTTCATCGTGCGGTTCGTGGCCAGCGCGCGCGCCCCGGAGTTGACCGAGTAGTTGAGCTTGACGATCGCCGCCTCGACCCGCGCTCGGGTGTCGGGCATCACCAGCTTGCGTCCCGTCAGCACTGCGGAGACGGTGCTCCGCGCGACGCCGGCCTCGCGCGCGACATCGCCGATCGTGGCCACTCGAGTCCCCCCATTTCTGGCGTCGACGACGCCGCATCCAGCGTACCGGTTCGCCGCACACTGATCATGGGGCACGCACGATGCCGGAGCCGCAAGATCCCGCCTCTGCTCGTCCTCGGTTGGGCGTCGTCGTGCCGGGCAGGGCATCCTGGGCCGATGTCGACCCGGGACGAGCAGGCTGGCAGCACGGCGGACGGCACCGCGAGCCTCGCCGAGGAGCAGCCCACGGCAGGGCCCACCGAGGCCCCCGCCGACCGCCCCGCCCGCCCGCTCTCGGTGCGCACCCTTGCCCCCGCAGCCGGCGTCTCCCTCTCGGCGTTCCTGCTCTTCGGCGCCCACCTGCGCCCGCTGGGCTACGTCGTCCTGCTCGTGAGCCTGGGCGCGGCGTACGTGCTGGACCGCCCGCTCGCCCGCGACCTGCTCCTCATCGGCGTCGGCATCTCGATCGTCAGCACCACGTCCGTCGAGGCCGACGTCAGCTGGGACCGCTTCATCGCGATCGGCGCCGCGCTGACCTTCGCCGTCGTCACGCCGTTCGTCATCGACCGCGTGATCTACCGCCGCCGGGCCATCCGGTTCCCGTGGCGCACGGGCAAGCGCTGGCCGCGGGCGGAGAAGGTCTACATGGCGGCCGTCCCGCTGCTCGGCTGGTTGATCCTGCCGTTCTACTTCATCAACTCCGGCGCGTACCTGAACTGGCCGAACATCACCGACGGCAGCGAGCTGGCCCGCTTCTTCGTGGGCGTGAACGCGGTGGGCACCTGGGACGAGCTGTTCTTCATCTGCACCTGCTTCGCGCTGCTGCGGCGCCACTTCCCGATGTGGCTGGCCAACGTGCTGCAGGCGGTGATCTTCGTCTCGTTCCTGTGGGAGCTCGGGTACCGGGAGTGGGGGCCGTTCCTGACCGTGCCGTTCGCCCTGCTCCAGGGGTACATCTTCAACCGCACCGGGTCGCTGACCTACGTGATCATCGTGCACCTGCTGTTCGACGCGATAGTCTTCCTGGCCATCGTGCACGCGCACAACCCGGAGATGTTCGCGATCTTCGTCTACTGACCAGGCGTCGAGTCGCGCCGAGGGGTGCCGTCCCGGGGACCGCCTTCCCCATCGATGGCGGCAGCGGTCGTCCCGCCGGCCCGCCACACCACGGCCAGGCCCACCCCGAAGATCGCCAGCTCACCGACGGGCAGCCCCCCGACCGCCGGAAGCACCCCCTCCGTGCCCGTGACGCCGATCCCGGCGAGCGCGGCGACGCAGGTGACGATCCCCACGCCGACGACGACGGGCGACGCATCCCCGCCCCGCCGTCGCACGGCCGCGGTCTCGAACCGCGCGAAGACGGCGACCAACCCGGCCAGCAGCACGGCGAGGACCGCCAGCCACGGGATCCGCAGGGCGAACCATTCACCGGACGCCAGCTCCGGCTGCGGGAAGATCCCGGTGGTCATCAGCGCCACGCCCGCGATGACGACGGGCACCATGTGCCACAGGAAGATGGTCAGGATCACCGCGTTCAGCACCACGACCACCTGCCACACCCGTGGCCGCTGAAGCCACGGGCCCACGACCGGGCGCAGCAGCAGCGCGATCCCGGCCTGCATGGCGGCGAGCGCAAGCAGGGCGAGCGTGGGCGGGTCGGCGTTGCCGAGCTCGGGGGGCGGGGCCGCCCCGACCATGGTCACGCCGTACGGACCGACGGCGATGAGGGCGACGGCCACCGCGGCACCCCCGACCGCGAGGGCGTAGGCCGGCCGGCGGGTGCGGGTGAGGGCACCGTCGCGCCACGCCACGCCCAGCTGGTGCACCGCGAGCCAGCCCACGATGTAGTTCCCGGTGGCGGGGACGTCGGACCCGGTGGCCACACGCGCCACGTCACCGGCGGCGACGACGGCGATCAGCGTCAGGAACACGCCCACGCCCCAGCGCCGCTGCCAGGCGATCGTCGCGGGGGCGAGGGCCACGACCGCCACGTAGACGACGAGGAACCACAGGGCGATCCCGGCGAGCCAGACCGCGGTGCGGGTGACCCGCTGGTCGGCGCCGAGCGCCAGCGCCGAGGCGTACCCCACGATGAGCACGACGACGAAGACCGCGGTCGGGCGCAGCAGCCGCAGGGCCCGGGACTGCACCCAGGCGGCCGCCGTGCCACCGGCGTCGCGGTGCTTGGCGAGCGAGGCCGCGTTGGCGTAGCCGCCGACGAGGAAGAACACGGGCATCACCTGGAAGAGCCAGGTCGCCGGCTGTGCCCACGGGACCACGTAGAGCAGGTTGACGCCGCCGAGGCGCCCGTCGGTGACGGTGACCGCGCTGGTCAACCAGTGCCCGAGGATCACCATGAGGATGGCGACCGCGCGCAGCAGGTCGACGTAGCGGTCGCGGTGCGCGGGCGTGGCGGCCGCGAGCTGTCGCATCCGCTCCAGGGCGGACCGCTCGCTCTCGGTCCGGCCATCCACGTGGCCGTCACGCTTCCTTGGCACCGGCCCTCCCCGATGTGACCGCCGAGGGGGCGGTCGCTCCATCGACCGTAGCCCGCGGCGCGGGCGCTCAGGGCAGCGCCCGCGGCGCGTCAGCCCGAAACGCCGGGAGTGTGGCGGTGCTCAGAACTCGTTGAAGGCCTCGTGGCCGGGCCGCAGGGTGCCGTCCTCCGACACGAACGCCATGTACAGGTCGCCCTCGGTCCCCGGGATGGGGTGGTGCAGGTCGGCCACGCCGCTGTAGTGCAGCGCGTGCGGCAGGAAGCCGAGCCCGTGCTTGGCCAGTGTGCCGAGCGTGAACCTCAGGCACTCCACGCGCTCGGCGTCGTCGTCGTGCCCCCACGCCGTCTCGGTGACCAGCAACGGCTTTCCGACGCTGGCGCCGTACTCGACGTTCTGCACGACCCACTCCTCGAACGCGGCGCGGAGCTCCGCGTCATGGAGCTCGGCGGTGTCGGCGTAGATGAAGTACGGGTGGATGAGCAGCACGTCCGAGAGCGGCTCCAGCCACGACAGGCCCTCGATGCCGAGGTGGTTGTGCGTCGAGACCCCCACCGGTGTCGTCGGATCCGCCGCCTTGAGCGCGGCATGCATCGCACGCAGCCAGCGCAGCTCCGGCTCGACCAGCGCCATGATCTCGTCGTCGAAGACGTCGTACGGCATCGGCTCGTTGCAGATGTCCCAGATCAGCACCCGCGGGTCACCGCTGTGATGCCCGACGACGTCGCGCACGTACGCCTCGTAGCGCGGCACGTAGTAGCACCACTCCTTGGGGGTCAGGAAGTGGTCGAGGTAGACGCCGCCGTTGTCGTAGGCGGCGCGATCGTGCCAGCGGTTGAACAGGCACGCGATCACCTTCAGGCCCAGCCGGTCGGCGATCGACAGCATCGTCTCGAACGTGTCGAGGAACTTCGCCGGCCCCCGCTCGTACGCGTCCGCCGACAGCCACAACCGGACCGTGTTGAACCGCGGGAAGTACTCCTTGCCGCGCCGCAGCTCGACCTCGAACAGGTGGGGATCGAAGTACAACCAGTTCTCCAGGCTCGTCGTCCCACTGGACTGCTGGTAGTTGAAGCCACGAACCTCGCCGTAGTCGAGCACTGGATCCACCTTTCGTTCGAGGGCGCCGGTCACCCCCCGCGAGCAGTGACTAAACGTTAACCCTCAGGGATGGCTGGCGCTACCCCCGCCGAGCCACCCGACCAACGAGCTCAGCCGTACTCAGGGAACAGGTCGATCATGCTCGGCAGCACGAGTGACGGGTTCACCAGCCGCACCAGGCGGTCCGGGCCGGCCCCGGTGTCGAGGTGCTCCGCGAGGAGCCGTACCGCGTCCCGGCCTTGCTCGTACTGGGACTGGAAGATCGTCGCCGTCAGGGCACCCGACCGGAGCCGGTCGTTGAGTCGCGGATAGAGGTCGTGCCCGATGACAGCGACCTCGCCCACCAGGTCGTGGTCCGCGAGGTAGTCGCAGACACCCACCGAGTTGTGAGAGGTGACGTAGATGCCGTCTACCCCGCCGTGCCGCGCGAACAGCTCCGCCGTCGCCTCATACGCCAGGTCCGCCCGTCCGAACGTCTCGTGGACGTCGACGATCTCGACACCGGAGCCGACCGTCTGGGCCTCGAATCCGTCGATGCACTCCTGGTACACCAGCAGGTGCTTGGCCCCGACCATGAGGGCGACCCTCCGCCTCTCGGCCCACGGCATGACGAGACCGAGGAACTCGGCGGCCATCTGACCGGCGACGTAGGTGTTCGTCCGGACCCCGCCGACCACGCCGGGGACAAGCTCACCGAAGATCGTCGCGTAGACGATGGGGATCTCGGCTGCGGCGAACTGCTCGATGACATCGGCGTACTCCTCGAACCGGTGCGAGCACGTCAGCACGAGGCCGTCGGGCCGCTCCGCAAGGACGGAACGCAGCACCTCGCGCAGGGCAACGGGAGTCTCGATCGAGGGATAGGGGTGCATCGTGACCACGCAGCGATGGTCCGCCATCGCGTGCGCCTGGTCAGCGAACCCGCGTGCGATGTGCGAGTAGAACTCGGCCGGCTCAACCGGAAACACGGCGGCCAGGCGCCGCTCACGTCGAGAGAGGGCGCTCGCCGAGCGGTTGCGCTTGTAGCCCAGCCGCTCGGCGGTCTCGAGGATGCGCCGCCTCGTGTCGGCGCTCATTCTGCCTTGGCCGTTCAGCGCCTTGGAGACCGTGTTGGGGCTGACCCCCACCTCGCGGGCGATGTCCTTGATCGTCGGACGCATCTCTGCACGGCTCCTCGGGCGAGGCCCTGACGTCAGGTCCGACTCGTCATGGCTCTACCGCCGTACCCCGGCGCACGGTGGAGTGCCGCTGCCCCGACGAGCGGGGCGTCAGACCCCAGCACGGCGGGGGTGATCCGGACGTTCTCGATGACGGTGCGGTAGGAGACCTCGTAGATCCTCTCCGTCAGGGGAGTGACGAGGAGCTCCTGCTCCCGCGAAAGACCTCCTGAGATTATCAGCACGTCCGGCGTCAGGACCGTCGCGACGGCCGACAGGCCGAGCGCCAGGTAGGACACCATCTCGTCGATCGCGGCCCTGCAGGTCTCGTCGCCCTCCCTCGCTCCGTCGAAGATCATCCGAGCGTCGATGCCGCTGGTGGGCAGCTGCGTCCGCGCGCCGCGGCCGACATCGCGTTGGAAGACCTTCACCAGCCCGAGGCCGGACCCGCCTGCCTCGAGGCATCCTCTACGCCCGCAGCCGCACACCAGCGACTCGTCGGCGACGCGAATGTGCCCGATCTCGCCGGCCGTGTGCCGCGCTCCTCCGTAGAGCCTGCCCTCGATGATCACGCCGCACGCGACACCACTGCCGATCGTCACACAGACCACGTTGTTGAGACCGACCCCGGCACCGAACAGGTACTCGCCCCACGCCGCGGCTGCGGTGTCCTGGATCAGGTGGACGTCCAGCCCGACGCGGTCGCGCAGGATTCCCGCGAGGGGCAGGTCGTTCCAGCGCAGGTTGGGTGTGTAGACGACCACTCCGCGCTCCTCGTCGACGGTGCCCGGCAACCCGACGCCGATGTCGTTGAGACGGGAGCGGTCGTAGGCAGAGATCAGCTCCTCGAGCGACACCAGCATGTTCTCGATGTTGTCCTCGAGCGCCGGGTAGAGCCACGGGTCGACGCCGACGGAACGAAGGACATGCCCGGAGTCGTCGACCACGCCCATCATGATCTTGGTGGCGCCGACGTCGATGCCCACCGAGAGGTCAGGTTCGGGCACGCGTCGCCTCGCTTCCGGCTCGAACGCCTCTTCGCGGTGCCACGACTACCGAGGTCCCCAGCTCACCACGGCTCGCCCCGCCAAGCGATCGAACGCCTCGTCCCAGGCGGGGTTCACCACCTGGAGCTCGGGGTGCGCGTCGTGGAGCTCCATGATCTGGCGGGCCCCCACCGAGAAGCGCACCCTTTGCGCGAAGCCGGTGGCGATCGAGCGGACCTTCGAGCTGTCGAACATGACGGAGTGTGTGCGATCGCCGATCAGCCCGGGCCCCAGCTCGGGCAGCTCCTCGGCGATCGCCTCGGACGTGACGTGAACGAGCTGCGGTTCGTCGACGCCGGCGGCGCGGGCGAGCTCCGAGTAGATCTCGTTCCACGTCAGCACCTCGTCGCCGGTGATGTGGAACGTGTCGCCGATCGCGCGACCGTCGCCGAACAACGCGACGAAGCAGACCGCGAAGTCGGACGCGTGCGTCAGGACCCAGAGCGAGGTGCCGTCACCTTGGACGACGACGGGGCGCCCCGCCCGCATGCGCGCGATGTCGGTCCAGCCGCCGAGGCTCGGCAACAGGCCCGCGTCGTAGGTGTGGGCCGGCCGCACAACCGTGCCCGGGAAGCCCTCGGTACGGATCAGATGGGTGAGGTACTCCTCGCAGGCGATCTTGTCGCGGCTGTACTGCCACCAGGGGTTGACGAGCGGCGTCGACTCGGTGATGGGCAAGGGCGCCCCGCGCTTGTAGGCGGCGGCGGTGGAGATCACGATGTAGTGCCCGATGCGGCCCTTGACCAGGCCCGTCGTCGCGGCGAGCTGATCGGGCGTGAAGCTGAGGAAGTCGGCGACGACGTCGAAACTGCGCCCCTCGAGCGCGGCCCGCGCTGCGGCGTGGTCCCGCACGTCGCACCGGATCAGCTCGGCCTGCTCGGGCAGGGGACGCAGCGTGGACTCCCCGCGGTTGAGGACGCTGACCTCCCAGCCGCGCGCTATCGCCTCGCGCACGCACGACCAGCTGATGATGCCGGTACCGCCGATGAACAGCGCTGTGGGGGCCACGGCCGTCCTCTCCCTCTCTCGATGATGCGTTGTCGACGATGACCTCGCGGCAGGCCCTCTGAGCCCTCCGCGGGATCCGGCCCGTGCGGCCGGGGTGGTCACGCGTCCACCCCGGCCGCACGGGCCGCTGTGCTACGGCCGCGGCACGGCCGCCGCCTGCACGCCGCTCGCGATCTCCTCGGGCGACGTGTCCGTCGCGAGGGCTTGCTGCACCGCGATGACGAGCGCGTTCGCCGTCTCGCTCGACAGGTGCAGCTGGCGGGACTCCGAGGTCTCGCCCGCGGCCGCGTACATGTCCTTGTAGGCCGGGATCTGGACCTCGGGGTCGACCAGGTCGACCTCGTCCCAGTCCGGGCCCAGGCCGACGAGCGCGGGGAGGCCGATGTCCAGGTAGCGCATGATCACTGCCTGCCCCTCCTCCGTGGCGCTGAACCACGCAGCAAACGTCTTCGCCGCTTCAAGGTTGTTCGACTTCGGGTTGACAGCGAACCCGAACTCGACCTCGGCCACCATGCCCGGCGCCTGGCCACCCAGGTTCGGCGTCATCATGGGCATCATGACGAACGGCTCCGGCGACCCCACGCCGGCCGCCTGCGCAGCGAGCGTCTGGGCCTCCTTGCCGCCGTACTGCGTGTACCACGTGCCCATCTGGACGTACGCGGCCTTCCCCGCCATGAAGGTGTTGTTCGCCTCGGGGTACTGCTGGACGCCCATCGCGTCGTCCGCGATGATCCCGTCCTTGATCATGCTGCGGAGGATCTCGATCCCCTCGTAGAAGGCCGGATCCTCCCAGGAGGTCTCACCCTTCAGCGCCTTGATCCAGAACTCGGTGTCCACCGACGACGTCGTCGTCCGAAGCAGCTCGGTACCGAAGGTCATGTCACCACCTGCGCCCATGGCCAAGCACTTGTAGCCCGCGTCCCTGATCGTCTCGCACTGCGCGACCCAGTCGTCGTAGTCGACCGGTGGCTCCAGCCCGAGGTCGTCCAGGAGCGTCTTGTTGTACCAGAACATCTGGGCCCCCACGCCGCCGAGCGGCAGCGCGGTCAGGACCCCCGTGTCCGGCCACGTGAGCTGGTCGATGTACCCGGGGGCGTACGCGTCCCTCCAGTCCGGCCCGAGAACCTCCTCTGCCGCCTCGGTCAGGTCGTACGCGTAGTCCTGCCACAGCTGGATGCCTGCGACGTTGCCACCCGCCGAGATCTCGAACACGTCGGGACCCTGGTCCGACTGCAGGGCGGGCCGGAGCGCCGTCGGGTAGTCGTTGTTCTCGAAGTTCTTGTACACCACGTTGATCCCGGGGTTCGCCGCCTCGAAAGCATCGATGTACCCCTGCCCGACTGCCACATCCGGCGCGAAGCCCCACCAGTTGATCGTCACTTCCTCCCCGTCACCGCCGGACGACCCCCCGTCCCCTCCCTCGTCCGTGTCCGAAACGGGCTCTGTGGTTCCGCAGGCGGCCACGGCCAGCAGTGCGAAGCACGCCGTCGCCACAGCTCTCGGGATGTTCCTTGTTCGCGACATGTTCCCTTCCTCTCTTGCCTTGTTGCCCTAGTTGCGGACCGGTGCGTGCGGCCTTCGCCGACCGCCATCGCCAGCGCCGTCCCCGATGCAGACGTGGCGAGGACAACCGACGAAGCTTCCTTGGGTGATCGTTATCTCGCCTCCCTGCTCCGCTGTTGGCCCCGAGAAGTCCGCTGCCGGCGAAGGCGGCAACGCCTGGGCTCGTTACTTGAGTGCACCGGCCGCCAGCCCCCGCTCGAAGTACTTCTGAAGCGAGATGTACGCGATGATCGTCGGCAGGGCCGTCAGCAAGGCGCCGGCGAGGACCTTCGTCTGATCGTCGTTGTACTGACCTTGGAAGTACTGCGGCAGCAAGGTGACAACCTGGTAGCTCGGGTCGATCAAGAACACCAGCGGCAGCAGGTATGCATTCCACGTGTTGATGAGCACCAGAACGACGACGGCGACCGCCATCGGCCTGCTCAACGGGAGAAGCAGGTGCCAGAACATCCGTAGCGTCCCTGCGCCGTCAATTCGCGCCGCCTCGAAAAGGTCGTCAGGAATACCGTCCACGTAGATTCGCGTCAACAACACCGTGAACGGCACCTGCAGCGCAGCAATCGGGATGATGACCGCCCAGAAGGTGTTGTACAGTCCGACCTCCGCAGCCATCGCGAAGAGCGGCGACAAGAGAACGACCTCGGGAAGCGTCAGCGCCGCCAACATCATCCAGAAGAAGACTTCCCTCCGGCGGACCCTCAGCTTGGAGAACCCGAACGCGGCCATCATCGTCGTCACGTAGACAATGCCGATGGTGCAGAGTGCGATGAAGGCACTGTTCCTGAAGAAGAGAGCGAGACCTGGGACCGCCAGGACCGCCTCGTAGTTGCCGAGCCCCTGCCCCTGGAAGGATCCGTGGACCATGACGTACAGCGGGATGAGGAACGGGATCACCATGAAGGTGAGCGCCGCCTGCAGGAACACCCGCGACAGGGTGGATCGGGACTCAAACATCGGCGCGCACCACCTCTCGCTCGCGGCTGCGCAGACTCACGACGACCGATATGGCCACCGCGAGGATCAGCAACAGGATCGCCAAGGCTGAGGCGTAGCCAAGGTTCGACAGGGACACTGCCTCCCGGAAGATGTAGGTACCCAGGAAGTCCGACGTGTACACGGGGCCGCCCCTGGTGAGCAGATAGGGGTAGTCGAAGAGCTTCAGTGCCGCGATGACGTTGAGGATCAACAGGGCGAAGATGGTCCCTCGCACGCTCGGCACGACGATGGCCCAGAGAAGCCTCACGTTCCCTGCCCCGTCGATGCGTGCAGCCTCGACGACCTCAGGCTCGATCTGCCCCATCGCCGCGTAGAACAAGATGAACGCGAACCCGATCGTGGACCAGATCTGCACCGCGATCACCACGAGCAGCGACGTCGACGTCTGCGCGAGCCACGGTTGGGCCAGGTCGCCGAGTCCTATGTGGATAAGGATCCAGTTGATCGGTCCGTCGCTAGCAAACACCGCACGGTGAACAGGGGCCATGATTGCCGGTGCGATGACAACGGGCATGAAGATGATGACCTTGTAGACAACGGCTAGACGCACCTGTGAGTGGAGCATCGCGGCAAAGACGATTCCCATCCCGATCTGCGTCGCGCTGACGAGCAGGAAGAAGATGAGAGTGTGTCGCAGGGCGCCCCAGAAGAGTGGATTTCCGAGTGCCTCCGCGTAGTTCTCGAATCCAACAAACGTGCCACCGGCCGAACCTCCTTTCCACTCTTGCGTCGATATGTACGCGGAGTACGCGATGCAGAAGTAGATGACCCCGACGGAGAGCACGAAGGCTGGCGCAATCCAGCCGTAGCCCGGTGGCGCCAGATTCATCTGCCGCCTGGCGCCGGCCCGCCGCTTCGACCACGCACTGCGGGCGCGACGACGGTTCCCTGGCGTCGGTGTCCTCGGGTCGCGTGTCCTCGTTGACACGCCGTCCTGCGTCATGAACTCGGCTCCCCTCTCCGCACCCTCCGCCCGCGGCTGGAAGGGCTGAGAGTGCGAGAAGATCGGTTGGTTCAACGTTATCTCACGGCGCCTGAGTGCACCAGACCCGCAGCGGCACGGACGCACGAGAAGCGACCGCGTCTCCCACCGCGACCTCGCCGGGACGTCGTGCGACCATCGGACAATGCCCGATGCCCCACCCGATCCCCAGCCCCACGACGCCGCCCCCGAGTGGGTGGCTCCCCACTCAGATCAGCCACGGCGTCCGGGCGACGCGCTCGTTCCCACGCCGCGCGGTGACCTCGTCGTGCCGGACGAGCCCCTCCCGACCCCCGACCAGCCGCCGCCGACCCAACCCCTCAGCACCACCGGCATCCGAATCCTCGACGCCGCCCTGGAGCAGGCCGTCGCGATCCCCTCGGCGGCGATCCACAACCACGTCGACCGGATCCGTCGGCGCAACCCCCACGCGACCCCGGCCCAGGTGATCACCGTCCTGGAGAAGCAGTACATGCTCGCCGTCGGGTCCTCGGGCGGCGCCGTGGGTGCGGCCGCCGCCGTTCCGGCGGTCGGCACCGGGGCGGCCCTGGTCCTGACCGCGAGCGAGGTGGCGACGTTCTTCGCGTCGTCGGCCGCGTTCGCCCTCGCGGTGGCCGAGGTGCACGGGGTCGCCGTGGAGGACACCGCGCGGCGGCGTGCCCTGCTCATGGCCACCGTGCTCGGCGACCAGGGCGCGCGCACGATCGGCGCCCAGACCGGCCTGGCCCCGCAGGCCTGGGCCCGCGGCCTGCTGGTCAACATGCCGACCACCACGATCCGCCGGGTCAACACTGCGCTCGCCCGCCGGATGCTCCGCCGCCAGGCCACCCGGCACGGCACCCTGGCGCTCGGCCGCGTCATCCCGTTCGGCATCGGGGCGGTGATCGGGTTCACCGGGGCCCGCGCGCTCGGCCGCACCGTGGTGACGGCCGCGCAGCGCGCGTTCGGCCCGCCGCCGACCCACTTCCCGCACGTCCTCGAGATCGCCGCCGCGGACGCCCCCATCCCCGACGACGACGCCCCCACGGGCAAGAAGCCGCGGCTCACCCCGGGCCGCCTCACACCGCGCCGGCTCACCCGCCGAAGGAGCTGACGCTTCCGCCCCGAGGATCTGACGGCTGGGCTGTAGGGTTTGGACGAGACACGGACAAACCGGGGGCGGCAGCGGGACATGGAGCTCGGCACACGCGAGACGTCGCTCACCGGCGTGGACGTGACGCGGACGCGTGCCTTCAACCGCAGCGTGGTGCTGGCGCGGATCAAGGGTCAGGGTCCGATCTCCCGAGCCATGATCTGCCGCTCCACGAAGCTGGCCAAGGCGACCGTGTCGGTCATCGTCGACGAGCTGATCACGAGCGGACTGGTGGTCGAGCTCGGGGTCGGCACCAGCTCCAGGCAGGGCGGTCGGCCCCCGATCCTCCTGCAGTACAACGGCCGGTCCGAGCTGCTCGTCGGCATCCACGTCGGCGTCCAACGGACCACCGTCGCCGTGGCGACCGGCTCCGGCGAGGAGCTCGCCCGACGCTCCGCGACGACGCTCCGAGAGCCTCCGGACGCGGCGATCGCCCTCTTCGCGGACCTGGTCCGGGCCGTCCTCGCGGACCTGGACGCCGACCTGTCCGAGGTCGTCGCCGTCGCGGTCTGCCTCCCCGGCCTGACCGACTCCGGGCGTGGGGTCTGCCTGTTCGCCCCGAACCTCGGCTGGCGCAACGTCCCGGTGATGACCATGCTCGCCACCGAGCTGGGGACGCCCGTCCCGATCCGGGTGCAGAACACCACGCAGGCCGTGGCCCTCGCGGAGAACCTCGAGGGCGCGGGCGTCGGGGTGCGCGACATGCTGCTCGTCTACGTCGGGACCGGGGTCGGGTCGGCCTTCATCCACGACGGCGTGCTCGTCAGCGGGGCGACCGGGCTCGCCGGGGAGCTCGGCCACTGCACGGTGCCGGGAGCGACGCGGCAGTGCTCGTGCGGCAAGGTCGGCTGCCTGGAGACGCTCGCCTCGGCCCACGGCATCCGCGAGGCGGTCCGCTCGAGCATCTCGGCGGGCGCGCCCGCCCCCGCGGGCCTGACCGGGTCGATCACCACGGAGGACGTCGCCCGGTGCGCCCGCGACGGTGACCCCGTCTGCATCCAGGCGGTCGAGGCAGCCGGCCACGAGCTGGGCCGCGTCGTCTCGTGGGCCGTCAACCTGCTCAACCCCGCCACCGTCATCGTCGCCGGTGGCGTGGCCGAGATGGGCGAGCTGCTGCTGCGTCCGCTCCGGGCCGCCGTGCGCACCGAGACGCTGGCCGAGTCGCTCGCGGCGATCGACATCCGGCAGGCGGCGCTGGGTCAGGACGCCAAGATCCGCGGGGCGATCCTCACCGCCCTCCTGAGCTGGCAGGGCGCCACCGCGCGGTCGCTCGGCAGGTGACGGGGCCCGGCCTCAGGACGACCACGGTTCGTCCGAAAGGACCAGCGCCTGGGTGAACCGGTCCTGGAACTGCGGGTGCCCGGTCAGCTCGAGGTACGTGATGCGCTCCGCCAGTGCGAGGGCCTCGGCCCACCGCCCCCCGCCCCCACGGCGCCCGCCACCGAGCAGCATGCATGCGCCGGCGCCGGCCGCGTTGCCGACCTGCCGCACGCTCGCGACCGGCGGGATCAGCCCGATCGCCCGGGCGCTGCCCACGTCGAGATACGTCCCGAACGCCCCGGCCAGCACCACGTGCTCGATGTCGCGCTCGTCGATGCCGGCGGCCTCCGTGAGCAGCTTGATGCCGGCGCGCACAGCCCCCTTCGCCAGTTGCACCTCTCCGACGTCGCGCCGGGTCAGCCGGATCGGGCGGGCGGAGCCGGGCGCCGCTGAGGCAAGCTCGATGGTCGCCTTGCGCCCGGAGCCGGCGACCAGGCCGTGCCCGGTCACCAGCGCGCCGACGTCGCTCACCGCCCCCTGCGCGTGCAGCACGGCGACGGCGTCGACCAGGCCCGAACCGCAGATCCCCACGGCGGGCGCCCCGTCGATCGTGGAGACGACCAACCCCTCCGGACCCCAGCCGACGCGATCGATCGCGCCCCGAGCGGCTCGCATCCCGGCGTCGATGTGCGCGCCCTCGAACGCCGGGCCCGACGCGGCGGAGCAGGTCCAGTGCACGCCGTCGATCACGAGGCTGATCTCGGTGTTCGTGCCCACGTCGAGATACGCGGTGATGCTCCCCGGGCTACCCGCCCCCGAGGAGAGCAGCATCGCCACGTGGTCCGACCCGACGAACCCCGCGACCACGGGAGGGCTGCTCACCACCGCCCCGGCCGCGAGCCGCAGCCCGACCGATTCCGCGAGCACCGACCGCGCGCCTGCCTCGAACGGGACGTACGGGGCCCAGGCCAGCGACTCGACCGGCAGGCCGAAGAAGAGGTGGTGCATCGCCGTGTTCCCCACCACGACCGCCTCGACGACGTCGCCCCGCGTCGCGCCCGCCGTCGTGCAGAGGTCGCCGACGAGCCGGTCGACCTCGTCGGCCAGGGCGCCGCGCATGACCCGCGTGCGGTCGGGGTCCGTGATGGCGACCGTGAGGCGCGACATGACGTCCTCGCCGAAGGAGATCTGCGGGTTCGGGACGCCCGTGGCCGCCCGGACGGACTCGTCGGCCAGGTCGACCAGGTACGCCGCGAGGCCCGTGGTGCCGAGGTCGACGGCCAGCCCGAGGCGGCGCGCGGGACCTGCGCCCGCGCCGACGCCCGCACTCGCTCCGGGCAACCCCACGCCACCCTGCCGGAGGTCGCCCGCCTCCAGGTCCAGGCCGAGCGCCTCGGTCTGGCTGGGGTGGTCCCCGACCCTGCTCCGGCGCGGCACCTCGACCACCACCTCGCCGGGCTCGACGACGCGGGCGAGGCACGCGAGGCGCACGCCGGGCGCCGGACCTCCGGCGTCGTCGCCCACGCGCAACGCGACGTCCTCCTGCGCGGTCCGCTCGCTGAGCCGGCCCGACGACACGCGCACCACGCACTCGCCGCACGACCCGACTCCCCCGCACACCGACGCGAGGCCGACGCCGCCGGTCTGGGCGACCCGCAGCAGGCTCTCCCCCACGTCCGCCGCGCAGCGTCGCCCCCCCGGCTGGAAGACGACGGTCGCGGCACCCGGGCGATCAGGCTCCGGTGAGGGCACCGGTCAGGCCGTACTGGTCGAGTCGGACCTTGGTGGGGTCGACCGTCGGGACGACGGCGGCGATCAGCTCGTCCTCATCGGCCGGGATGAGGTCCATGGCGGTCGAGAGCCGGTCGAGCCACCGGGACTCCGGCCGGCTCAGGACGATGTCCCCCTCGGCCACGGCGCGGCGCAGGACGGCGAGCGCCGCGAGCCCGACCCGGCGCGTGCGCAGGTACGCCGAGCTCTCCGCGACCACCTCCCGGGAGAGCTCCAGCACGACGTCCGGCCGCAGCAGGTATGCCTGCGGGTCGGTCCCGGCGTCGGACTCGACGAACAGGTTGCGCAGCGCCAGGGCCGAACCGTCGTGGCGTGCGGTCGCGACGTTCATCAGGCGCGTGGCGTAGACCAGCTGCTCCATCGACACGGTCGGGGCCATGCCGCCGAGCAGCTTGGAGTTGGCCACCGACTCGTTGCTCCACAGGTCGGGGGCGGCCTTGGCGATGTTCCCGACCGGGGACAGGTGCGCGCAGGCGGCCTCGGCGCCCTCCAGCGAGATCGGGAAGCCGGTGATGGCCTTGAGGAACGGTCCCTCGTAGGCGCAGTCCTTGGAGGGGCCCACGGCTCCGCGCTCGAAGGCGACCAGGGACCGGGGGATGCTCAGGGCCCGGATCAGGGCGGCCAGGACCCTCGGGATGTGGCGCTGGTCGGCCAGGACCATGGCGGTGTTGGCGAACCCGCAGGCCGAGTCCCCGGACGGCACGGCACCGGTGCGCCCGCAGATGTCGACGAGCGCCGTCCACAGGAAGTCCATGTCCCGGGGCGCCAGCACGCCGAGGGAGAAGACGATCCCCGGCAGGTCCGCGTTGAGCATGACGCCGTCGTGCATCTCCTTGCCGCCGGTGGACTCCACCGCCAGCATGTCCGCGCCGGCCAGCGCGCTGCCCTCGAAGCTGCGCAGCATGTCCGCCCAGTGCTTGCCCTCCCGCAGCATCGGGGGCCGGGAGAACTCGCGGATGTCGTTGGGCGTCACCCGCAGGCCCGAGACCAGGCCCTTGTCGGCGTAGCGGTCCAGCTCGGCGCGCAGCACCTCGACCAGCCGGATCCCCCACTCGGGGGTCAGCGTCATGTCCGGGAGCATCTCGAACTCGACGACGAGCCCCGGGGCCGACAGCTCCAGGGCCCGGTCGCACACGCCGGTGATCATCTGGCGGTACTGGGTGGCGACCTCATCCATCGTCTCGGTATCGATGACCATGGCCGGCAGGGTGAAGTTGATCTCCGGGTGCACCTGGCCCGCGCCGATCTCCAGCCCCGAGCGCAGGGTCAGCGGCCGGGGGCAGGTCCCGAAGATGAGGTCGTCGACGTCGTCGATCGCCAGCGAGGTGAACTCGGCCATGCCCTTCACGCGCCCAGCGCGGAGACGAGCCGGCCGGCGAGGGCCGACGCCGACGCCGCGTCGGAGCTGTACCCGTCGGCCCCGATCTGGTCCGCGAACGACTGGCTGATCGGGGCGCCGCCGATCATGACCTTGACCTGGTCGCGGATGCCCGCGGCGTCGAGCGCCTCGACAACCTTGCCCATGTTCATCATCGTGGTCGTCAGGAGCGCGGACAGTGCCACGACCTGCGCCCCCTCGGAGCGCACCGCCTCGACGAACTTCTCCGGTGGTACGTCGATGCCCAGGTCGATCACGTCGAACCCGGCCCCCTCGAGCATCATCACGACGAGCGACTTGCCGATGTCGTGCAGGTCGCCCTGGACCGTGCCGATCACGACCTTGCCCGAGCTCTCCACCCCCTCCGACGCCAGCCGCGGCCGCAGCACGACCAGGGCCGCCGACATCGCCCTCGCCGAGATCAGCATCTCGGGGACGAAGTACTCGCCCGACTCGTACAGCTCGCCGACCTCACGCATCCCGGAGATCAGGCCCTCGCGCAGGATCAGCTCCGGGTCCACCCCCCCGGCCAGCGCCGCCTCGATCTGCGCCACCGTCACCCGGGCGTCGCCGTCGATGACCGCCTCGCGGACCAGCTCGATCTCCGTCATGTCATCGACTCCTTCTGCTCGCACACGATGCTCTCGGCACTGCCGAGACGAACCTGGTTCCCGGGCGCGACGACGAGGAACTCGGGTCCCCAGTCGCCGGACAACAACCCCTCCATCAGCCGGTGGTCACTGCTGCGGGTCTGGATCTCCAGGCCCCACCGCTCCGCCTTGCTGTGAGCCTCGGCCCGGTACTCCTCGGGTTCGGCGCCGGCACCTTCGAGGTAGACCAGGCGCTCGTAGTTCGCGGCCCAGCCCTGCATCACCTCGGACAGGTAGGCGGCGTTCTCGGCCCCGTACCTGTCGACCAGGTCCTGATGGCCCTGCGGGCTGACCCCCAGCGTCGCCACGTCCCCGCGTCGGTTCCGCTCGAGGAAGTCGCGGCTCATCCAGTACGTCCCTGGGCACGCGGCGAACTCGCGGTCGTACCGTTCCCGGCTGCCCAGATGCAGCGTGATGCAGTCGTGCGCGCGGGCCATGACCAAGGGGACGTTCCTCGCGCGCAGACCCGCCGTCGCACCACCGCAGAGCGCGTAGGCGAGGAGGACGGCGTCCACCTCGTCGGGGTCCGTGGCGTCGATCCGGTCCTGCAGCACGCTGCGCAGGCGGCCCGGCTGGTCGTGCAGCCCCTGAGCCAGCACCTCGACGGTGACCACGGCGGTGCTGGTTGCCGCCGCCGCGTACACGGCGCGGGCGAGCGAGGCGCAGCTCAGGACGCGGTACTGCGCCAGCCGGCCGTTCATGGGCCGACGGCCGGACCCGTGGCCTCGGGTAGCGCCTCGTCGAGGGCCCGCCGCTGGGCGAGCAGGTTGGCCGGCGGTGTGCCGTCCGGGATCTCGCAGCCCGCCATGGAGATGAACCGGGGGCCGCCCACGGCGCGGCAGGCCATCGTCGCGTCGAAGACGTCGTCGGGGGTGCCCTGGAGCATGACCCGCACGGGATCGAAGTTGCCGCACGTGCCCAACCCGGTGAAGGCCGCCGCCGCGTCGGCGAAGGGCACCATCCAGTCCACGTCGATGATGTCCGCGCCGCTCGTGGCGGCGTCGGTCAGCAGCTTGGAGGTGTCGCCGCAGATGTGCAGCCGCGCCAGCGCCCCGTGCTCGTGGATCGCGGTGATCAGCCGCTGCTCGAAGGGCAGCGCGTAGCGGCGGTACATCCGGGGGGAGATCTGGGAGGCGATCGCGTCGCCGATCCCGATGATGTCCGCCCCTGCCTCGATCTGCGCGATCGCGAACGCGGTGACCTGCTCCAGCGTCAGCTCGAGCAGGGCCAGCACCCAGTCCGGGTCGTCGTACAGGTCCGTCATCAGCTCTGACACGCCGCGCAGGTCTGCAGCCTCGGCCAGCGCACCCTCGACCCAGCCGAGGATCGGGATCTCCCCGCCCACCTGCACCCGGTACTCCGAGACCGCCGCGAGCCGGTCGCTCATCCGGCGCCCCTGCGCCGGGTCCAGCACCCGCACCTTGCTCAGGTCGGAGCGCTCCGCCAGCAGATGGTCCTTCAGGATCGGCAGGCCGTCCTCGGGGAACTCCACGGGTGACCCGAGGTCCGCCGCCTCCCGGTACGGGTCGGAGAGCGCCTGCACCAGGTCGATCCCGAAGTCCTCCACCACCGCGAGGTTCGCCGCCACCAGCGCCCGGTGGTCCAGGTAGTACTCCGACAGCGTGCGCCCCGCGTGATGCGCGGCGAACGTCATCATCAGGTCGAAGTTCAGCGGGCGGGCCACCGGCTCGCCCGCGAGCGTCGCCCGCAATCGCTCCATCGCGTTCACGTGGGTTCCTCACCGCCGGTTAGTTCGTGTCTCGAACGTACACAGCGCGGCGCGTCAGGACAATGGGACGAACGGCCCACGACGACGTGCAGCCGCGTCGGACCGCTCGCCGCGTCACGGACTCCGGAGCCGCTAGATCAGCCCCGCCAGGCGGCGGATGTTCCCGCTGTAGATCGCCTCCCGTTCGGCGTCGGAGACGTCCAGCGCGTCGATCACCCGCATCGTCTCCCGGATGAACATGGGTCCACCCTCGGGGTCGAACGGACAGTCCGTCCCGAACACGACATGGTCGGCGCCGAAGAACTCCAACCCGCACCGGGTCCCGAGATCCGAGCCGCTCAGCGCGGTGTCGGCGTAGAAGCCGCGGAAGTACTCCACGGGCTCCTTCGCCAGGGCGGTCCGCAACGCCCCGTAGTCCTGGTCGGCGGTCCGGCTGCCGAGCTGGTCGCCCCAGCCGAGCCTGATCCGACCCTCGAGGTAGGGGATCATCGCTCCCATGTGATGGGTGATGACCTTCAGCCCCGGGTAGCGGTCGAACAGCCCCGAGAACACCATGCGCGCCATCGCGGCACTGGTCTCGTACGGCCAGCCCAGCGCCCACCAGATCTCGTACTTCGAGACGTCCTCCGTCCGGTAGTCCGCGACCTTCGCGCCCCGTGTCGGGTGCATCCATACCGGGATGCCGCGCCGTGCCACTTCCGCGAACACCGGCTCCAGACTCGGGTCGTCCAGCGGCATCCCGTTGACATTGGTGAACACCTGCACGCCCCGCGCATCGAGCGTCTCGATGGCGTACCCGATCTCGGCGACACACGCCTCCGGGTTGTTCATCGGCAGCGATGCCACGAATGCCGGGAACCGCTCGGGGTACGTCTCGCACAGCTCCTTCATTGACTCGTTGGCCAGCCGTGCCAACGCCGGCGAGCCATCCGCCTCCGCGAGCAGCTCGATCGGCGGGGACGAGAGGGTCAGGATCTGCTGGTAGTCCGCCCCAAACTCCGCCATCATCCGAAGGCGGGCCTCGACGTCGTGCAGGACCGGAAGCTCCAACCAGCGCTTCAGGGCACCGGGATCGACGACGAGCTCTCGCATCCGGACGAAGTACCGCTCGGGCAGGATGTGGCTGTAGGCGTCGATCCTCATTCGTTGCCCCGCGAGGTCTTGGGGAGCCAGCTGGTCACGCGGCGGTCCACGACCTGCACGAGCGTCACCGCGCCGAGCGCCACTCCGATGATCACGATCAGGACCGCGAGCACGCTCGCGCCGTCGAACCGCCCACCGGCTTGGGTCACGACACGACCGAGTCCGACGACGGCGATGAACATCTCCCCGTTGATCATCCCGGTGACCGCGCGGCCGACGCCGAGCCTGATTCCCGCGAAGATCATCGGCGCCGCAGCGGGGAGCAGGATCCGCACGAGCATCTGCCACTCGTTCGCTCCATAGGCGCGCCCCATCTCTAGCAGATGTCCCGGGACGTTCTGGATCGCCGAGGCCGTGTTGATGATCATGATGAAGACCGAGTACATGACGACGACGCCGACGATGGACGACCGCCCGGCGCCAAGGACGGAGAAGAAGATCGGCGCGAAGACGAGCGAGGGCGCCGTGAGCAGGGCATACACGTACACACCGAGCGCTGCCTCGACCCTGCGATAGCGGCCGATCAACGTGCCGAGCAGAAGACCGAGGCTGAGCGAGATCGCGAACCCCAGCGCCAGGTTGATCAGGCTCTGCGTGAGACTGCTGACGATCAGCCCGCTCGTGATCATCTCCCAGAGCCGGGCGAGGACGACGGTCAGCGGCGGGAAGAACGGCACATCGGCGGCGCGCCCCACCAGCTCCCAGAGGACCGCCCCGACGGCGAGGCTCACGAGGCTGGCCGGGAAGAGCCTCCAGGGGTTCAGCCGGACGAAGGCGCCGAGCGGCATCTTCGGTGCGACCGTGAGCTGGCTCAAGCCACACCTCCTGCTGCTGCCTCGGTCTCGCGCCGGTGCTCTTCATGCATGTCACGCAGCCGGTCCCAGAGGTATGCCGTGATCTCGACGTAGTCCTTGGACCGCTCGAGCGCATGCACGTCGCTGGAGCGCGGTCGCTCCAGCGGGACGGGCACGATCTCGGCGATCTGACCGGGACGCGCGCTCATCAGCGCCACCCGGTCACCGAGCAGCACCGCCTCCTCCATCGAGTGGGTGATGAAGACCACCGTGAGCTTGGTCTTCTCCCAGATCGAGAGCAGCTCCTCCTGGAGCAGCCGTCGCGTCTGCTCGTCGACGGCGCCGAAGGGCTCGTCCATGAGCAGGATCTGCGGGTCCACCGCAAGTGCCCGGGCAAGGCCGACGCGCTGCTGCATCCCGCCGGACAGCTCACCCGGACGCTTCTTCTCGAAGCCCTCCAGACCCACCGTGTGGATCAGCTTCCGGGCCCGCTCCTCGCGCTCGGACTTCTTGACCCCGCGCAGCTGCAGGCCGAAGGCGACGTTCTCCACCACGGTGGCCCACGGCATCAGCGCGAAGGCCTGGAACACCACCGCCCGGTCGGGGCCTGGCCCCGTGACCGGGCTCCCGTTGATCAGGATCTCCCCGCTGTCCCACGAGATCAGCCCGGCCACTGTCTTCAGCAGCGTGGTCTTGCCGCAACCGCTCGGCCCGAGGATCGTCAGGAACTCGCCGTCGGCGACATCCAGGTCGACGCCCTTCAGAGCCTCGACGGTGCTGCCGTCGCGCCCCACGAAGGTCTTGCTCAGACCCCGCAACTCGATCACTGGAAGCTCCTTGTTGACGTGGCGCTCTGCGCCCAGGGGGTGGCCCGCCGCTCGATCCAGCGGGCGATGTTGATCAGGATGAGGGCCTCGGCCAGGATCGCAACGATGGTGGCGTAGAGCAGTCCGCCCTGGAACATCCCGCGGAACTCCAGGATCAGTCCCCCAAGAGCCAGGGAGACCATGAGCAGCTCGACCAGGACCATCCCGGTCACCGCCCGTCCCAGCCCGAGGCGGATGCCGGTCATGATTGCGGGCATCGCGGCCGGGATCAGGATCCGCCGCCAGACCTGCGCCTCGCTGGCACCGTAGGACCGCGCCATCTCGATCAGCGACGGGTCGATCTGGCGGACGCCGGCGCGGCAGCTGACGATCACCAGCACGATCGCGAAGATCGTCACGAGGATCACCCGCGACGCCAGGCCGAACCCGACGGACATGATGAGCAACGGGATGATCGCGGCCATCGGGGTGACCAGCAGGATGTTCAGGTAGACGTCGGTGAAGCGCTCGAAGGTCCGGAACCTCCCAAGCAGCACTCCCAGAGGGACACCGACGGAGACCGCGATAACGAATCCGATCACCAAGGCCTGGTTGCTGATGTACATCGACTCCCAGAACTCGCCGCGGCCCAGCAGGTCAACGAGCGAGACCACGGTCTCGGTGAACGTGGGCACCAGCAGCCCGCCGCGGTGGGTGCCGTACAGCTGCCACGCCAGCGCGAAGAGGACGAACGTGAGGAGCTGGTAGGTGATCGGGACGTCCAGTCGTCGCCACCCGGTGGCGCCCCGAGGGGGCTGGTGCGGCGGGGTCTCCACCGCGTCAGCCCCCTCGGTCGACTGACCGATGACTCGTTCAGCCACGCGCTTCCTCGATGAAGGAGAGGTCGACGACGTCGTCAACCGACATGCCCTCACTCAAGATGCCCGCACCGATGAAGAAGTCGATCGTGCCTTGCATGTTCTCATCGGTCAGGGCCGCGGCGTCGAACAGCTCGGCGTCGACATAGCGCTGGGCGACCTCCTCGAGGTTCTCGTCAGCGCTCTCCGGCAGGTGGGTCTCCACCAGGTCGATCAGGTACTGCGGGTCGGCGGCGATCTTGTCGTTCTCGTCGACGAGAGCGCTGATGAAGGCCTGCGCCGCCTCGGACTCCTCCTCCAGGAAGGTGCCGTTCGCGTAGACGGTCTGCGGATGGACCTCCGAGAGCGCCGACTTGAAGTCGACCAGCCGGTGCATCTCCGTCCCGGTCGCCTCGATCGCGACCACGTCCGAGACCTCGAGCGCCGTGGCGTCGATCTGACCACTGAGCAGCGCCTGTGCCCGGACGTCCGAGCCGCCGATCACGAGGTACTCCGGCTCGACGCCCTCGCTGCACTCGCGCCCGACCCACTCCCGCACCATCGCGGTGGCGACTGCACCCTCGCTGAAGATGCCGAAGGGGCGGCCGTCGAGCTCGTCGCACGAGGTGATGCCGTCCTGCGCATAGACCGCCCACTGGTTCGCCACCACGTCGGCGACGATCTTGATGTCGGCCCCTTGCTCGATCGCGATCAACGCCGGGCTCGTCGCCTCGGCCGCGAAAGCGTACGAGCCGTTCGCCAGACCCTCGATGGCCAGCTCGGGCTCAGCCAGCTCGATCGTCTCGACGTCGTACCCCTGCTCACGCACCGTCTCGATAGCGGCCAGCATCGCCACCGTTGTGATGTCCGGCTCGATCAGGGCGATGGTGAACGACGCCATCTCTTCGGGCTCCTCGGCGTCACCGCCCCCGGAGTCCGAGCCGTTGGAACTTCCGTCTCCGCACGCTGCGAGTGCGAGCAACATGGCACCGGCGACCGCGGTGACGCGGAGTCCGGGGGCTACTGCCGACGATCGGCGTCGGGTTCCTGACATGGTTTACCTCCCAGGAGGGAAAGCGATTTCCGGAACCTAACAGCGGCCCTCTGACGGCGTCAAGACACCGATGCGAGACCGTTATCGCCGCGACGCACAGGGAACGATCAGAACGCCGACCATGCAAAGCCGCAAGCGGGAAAGCGCTTGCCCCGCGAGGTGGGTGCGTGCCAGGATCGGACCGACGACGCCGACCCGCGCCTCAGGGCACCCAACGCCACGCCACCGGAGGAACGCATGCCGCCAGTTGCACTCGTGACCGGGGGCAGTCGCGGGATCGGCCGGGCCATCAGCGAGCGCCTGATCGGCGACGGGTTCAACGTCGCCATCCTGGCCACTCGTGAGGAGCCGCCCGAGGTCGCCGATCTTCGCGAGCTCGCCGGTCCCGACCGCGTGCGCTACACCCGCGGCTCCGTCGCCGACCTCGAGAGCCACACCCGGTTCCTCGACGACGCAGTCGACTCCTGGGGTCGACTCGATGTGCTGGTGAACAACGCCGGGGTCGCGCCGACGGTGCGAGAAGACATCCTGACGGCCACACCGGAGAGCTTCGACAGGGTTCTCGGGATCAACCTCCGCGGGCCGTACTTCCTGACGCAGAGCTTCGCCGCCCGGGTGCTCCGGCTGCGCGGCGAACCTACCGAGGCGCCCAGGAGCACTGATGAGCCCCTCGCCACGATCGTCAACGTGTCCTCGATCTCGGCGACGGCGGTGTCGGAGAACCGCGGGGACTACTGCATCTCCAAGGCGGGGGTGGGAATGGCGACGCAGCTCTTCGCGGCCCGGCTCGCCCGCGAGGGCATCGTCGTCTACGAGGTCCGGCCGGGCGTGATCGCCACCGACATGACCGCCGCCGTCACAGAGAAGTACGACGCCCTGTTCGCTGACGATCTCGCCCCCATGCCGCGATGGGGCACCCCACGGGATGTCGCCGGGGCCGTCTCGATCCTGGTCTCCGGGCAGACCCCCTACTCCACCGGCGAGGTGTTCCACGTCGACGGTGGGATGCACATCCCGAGGCTGTGATGGAGGAGCTGCAGCGAGTGGCCGGGCACGACGTCCCGGTGATCACAGCCAATACCGTCGTGGTCGGAACGGGCTCCGCCGGCTTCTGCGCCGCGGACCGACTGTGGGAGTTCGGGCAGGACGACGTGGTCATGGTCACCGACAAGGTCCGTGCGGGGGCGAGTCGCAACGCCGGGTCGGACAAGCAGACCTACTACAAGCTCACCCTGTCCGGCGACGACGGGGACTCCGTGCGCGAGATGGCGCAGACGCTCTACTCCGGCGGAGCGATGGACGGCGACACCGCACTGGTCGAGGCCGCCCTGTCCGCGCGGGCCTTCCTGCACCTATGCGACCTCGGAGTCCCATTCCCGCAGAACCGGTACGGGGAGTTCATCGGCTACAAGACGGACCACGACCCCCGCCGTCGGGCAACGTCGGTCGGTCCCTACACGTCCCGCTCGATGGTGGAGCAGCTCGAAAAGAAGGTGGCGCGAAACGGGACGCGGGTCCTGGACGGGTGCAGGGTGGTCGACATCATCACCCGCGACGGACCGAGCGGGCGTGAGGTGGCCGGCCTGCTCGTCCTGCGTACGGACGTCCCCCACGACGACGGGACCTCGCCGTTCCTCCTGCTCCGGTGCACGAATCTCGTCTACGCCACCGGAGGGCCCGCGGGGATGTACGCCACGCGGGTGTTCCCCCATGGTCAGTGGGGTGCGTCCGGGGCGGCCTACCGGGCCGGGGTGCGCGGCAAGAACCTCACCGAGTGGCAGTTCGGGCTGGCGTCCGTCAGGCCTCGGTGGAACGTGTCGGGCACGTACATGCAGGTGCTCCCACGCTTCGTGTCCACGGATCCCGACGGCGGGGACGAGCGGGAGTTCCTCACCGAAGTGATCGACGACTACGGCCGACTGCTGTCCCTGGTTTTCCTCAAGGGGTACCAGTGGCCGTTCGACGCCCGGAAGGCGCGCGACGGCTCCTCCCTCGTGGACCTGCTGGTGTACCGGGAGACGGTCCTTCGCGGCCGGCGGGTCTTCCTGGACTTCCGGACGAACCCGGTCCGCAAGCAGCTGGACGTATCGGCGCTGTCGCCCGAGGCCCACGACTACCTGCAGCGCGCCGGGGTCCTCTTCGGGACGCCCGTGCAGCGCCTGCGCACGATGAACGCACCGGCCTACCAGTTCTACCTGGACAAGAACCCGCAGGTGGACCTGGAGACGGAGATGCTCGAGATCGACCTGTGCGCCCAGCACAACAACGGCGGACTGCTGGTGGATCTGTGGTGGCACTCCAACGTCGCGGGCTTCTTCCCGGTGGGCGAAGCAGGTGGCGCGCACGGGGTGTACCGGCCGGGCGGGGCCGCGCTGAACAGCGGGCAGGTGGGAGCGACGCGGGCCGCACAGTACGTGGCCGCGCGGCGCAGACAACCACCCGTGAGCGATGCGGAATTCGCCTCCGCCGCCGAGCCGGTGCTGGCTGACGCACACGCGATGCTGGCCGGTGCCACCGCCCGCGCAGCCGACGGCGTCGGCGACAACACCGGTGAGCTGCTGACCGCTGTCGGCGAGCTGATGAGCGCCAAGGCGGGACCGGTGCGATCCGCGGCCTCGATCCGGGAGGCGCTGGAGCAGGTGTCGGTGTGGTTGGGCTCGTACCGGGACCTCGTGGTCGCCGACGCCGGGTCACGCCGGGCAGTGAACCGGACGTTCCTGGTGCGCGACATCCTGACCACCGCATACGTGTACCTGTCCGCGATGGACGACTACGTGGAGCACGGCGGACGGTCGCGCGGGTCGGTGCTCTACACGGACCCGCAGGGCGACCTCCCACGGGCGGGGTTTGGTGCCGCGCCGGAACGCGAGCTGGACCTTCCGGAAGTCTTCAGGTTCCGGCTGGACGGTGGCGCGCTGGACGACCAGGTTCAGGAGGCGGGCTGGGAGCCGGCCGACGACACTGGCTCTGGCTCTGCTTCCGGGTTGACGACGGGTGTGAGCCACCCAGCGGGTCGGGTCACCGTCTCCTGGCGCCCCCGGCGACCCATTCCCGAGGACGACGACTTCTTCGAGAACGTCTGGCGGGAGTACCGCGAGCACGGGAACGTGTACTGAGCCTCGCCCCACCCCTGGAGCGCCTCGACCTCGCCGGACACGTCGAACGCCTACGCCTCGCGAAGAAGGCTCGGCGCGACGTGACGCAGATACCGCTCCTTGACGATCTCCAGGACCTCGTCACCGGGGGTATCCCAGACCTCTCGGCTGAAGATCTCCACCTCGACATCGCCCGTGTACCCGGCCGCCGCGATCCACCGCCCGATCGTGTCGAAGTCGACGTACCCGTCGCCCATGTACCCCCGGGAGAGCAGAGGGTCGGCGGCGAGCGGCAGGATCCAGTCGCACACCTGATACGACGCAAGCCGGCCCTCCGCACCTGCGCGAGCGATCTGCTGCTCGAGGCATGGGTCCCACCACACGTGGTAGGTGTCCACCACCACGCCGACGGCATGCGGCGGGTGCTGGGACGCGACGTCCAGGGCCTGACCCAGGGTCGAGACGACCGCCCGGTCGGCGGCGAACATCGGGTGCAGCGGTTCGAGGACCAGCCGAACCCCGTGGTCGACCGCGAACGGCACCAGGTCGCCGATGCGGTCGGCGACGCGTCGGCGAGCCGCCACGAGGTCCCGGTCCCCGTTCGGCAGGGCCGGACCACCGGGCGTGCTTGCGGCCGGCAGCCCACCCACCACCATGATCAGCTCGGAGGTCCCCAGGGTGGCCGCCTCGACCACGGCGGAACGGTTGTCCTCCAGGGCGACTCTCGCTGCGGCGTCGTCGGCCGCCGTGAGGAAGCCCCCGCGGCACAGCGAACTGACGCGGAGGCCCGAGTCGGCGACGCGGACCGCCGCCTCGGCGAGGCCCACCTCGGCCACCCGATCGCGCCACAGGCCGATCGCACTCAGGCCCGCGCGCACCGTCCCGTCCACTGCCTCGGCGAGCGTCCAGCGCTTGGTGGTGGCGGTGTTCAGGGAGAGGCGTGACAGATCGTGTGGTGTCGCCGAAGCGGGCGTCTGGCTCATCGCTCAGAGCACGATCTCGGGGATCTCCAGCCGACGGCCCGCAGCCGAGGACTCCAGGCCCAGCTCAGCGAGCTGCACACCTCGCGCCGCCGAGAGCAGTCCGAACCGGTGCTGACGCCCGGCGACGACATCACGCAGGTAGTCCTCCCACTGCGCCTTGAAGCCGTTGTCCAGCTCGGCGTTCGCCGGGACGTCCAACCACTGGTCGCGGAACGACTCGGTGACGGGAAGGTCGGGGTTCCAGACCGGCTTCGGGGTGTGTGCGCGGTGCTGTGCCACGCACTTGAACAGCCCCGCGACCGCTGACCCCTCGGTTCCGTCGATCTGGAACTCGACCAGCTCGTCGCGATAGACCCGGACCGCCCAGGACGAGTTGATCTGTGCGAGGGCCGCGTCACCGTCCGGTGTCTCGATCTCGAATATCGCGTATGCGGCGTCGTCGGCCGTGACGCGGTACTCCTTGCCCTGCTCGTCCCGCCGGGTAGGAATGTGCGTCACCGTCCTCGCCGTGACCGCCTTGACGTCGCCGAGCAGGCCCTCGAGGACGTAGCTCCAGTGACAGAACATGTCGACGGTCATGCCTCCGCCGTCTTCGGAGCGGTAGTTCCAGCTCGGGCGCTGGCCCGGCTGGACCTCTCCCTCGAACACCCAGTAGCCGAACTCCCCGCGCAGCGACAGGATCCGGCCGAAGAAGCCCTCGTCGACCAGGCGGCGCAGCTTCACCAGCCCCGGCAGGTAGAGCTTGTCGTGCACGACGCCGGACACGACGCCGGAGTCGCGGCCGAGCCGGGCGAGGTCGACCGCCTCGCCGAGGGTCTCGGCAGTGGGCTTCTCCGTGTAGACGTGCTTGCCGGCCTTCATCGCGGCGGCGAGCGCAGCGGCCCGACGAGGGGTGACCTGGGCGTCGAAGTAGATGTCCACCTCGGGATCAGCCAGCACCGCGCCGAGGTCGACGCTCCACCGGTCGATGCCGTGCCGCTCGGCGATCTCGCGGATCTTCGCCTCGTTGCGTCCCACCAGGATCGGTTCCACCTGCACCCTGGTGCCGTCGGCCAGCTCGACACCGCCCGCTGCGCGGATCGGAAGGATCGAGCGGAGCAGGTGCTGGCGGTAGCCCATCCGCCCCGAGACGCCGTTCATTGCGATGCGAAGGACCGAGGGCGCCATGGCTGCTCCGATGGTGTCAGTTCCGCTGGACGAGGCTCGCCGCGGAAGGTGTGGCTGGAATGCGCTTTCCAGAGCCTACGGATCCCCCCGGGTGGCGTCAAGGAAGGCGGGGCGCGCACCCCGGGTCGTTCAGGCCCTAGCGCTCGCGGTTCATGGCACGGCGGCGATCCAGGGCGAGGCGGGCGGGACGGAACTCAGGCGGGCAGGTTCACTCTCCGGGGTGGAGTCGACTCGCGAAGCACCACTGTGCACTCCACGTCCACCACTCGTGGCTCGGCCACCGAAGGAGCGAGGGCCAGCTCGGTGGCGGTGACGCCGACCTCGACGAGCGGCACCTGCACCGTCGTCAGCGCCGGAGTGATGTCACGGAGGGCGAAGATGTCGTCGAAGCCCGCGACGGCGATCTCCTCGGGGACCCGCATGCCCGCATCACGTGCAGCCGCCATGGAACCGACCGCCATGACGTCGTTGACCGCGAACACGACTTCCACGTCCAGGTGCCGGCTCAGAAGCTCCTTCATCCCGTCGTAGCCGCCATCCCGAGTGAAGTCCGAGTAGACCACTGCCCCCCGCACCGGGGCGGCGTCAAGCTCTCGCAGGGCCTCGCCGAATCCGACGAGACGGTCGCGTGCGGTCAAGTGGTCCTCGGGTCCCGCGAGAACGGCGAACCGTCGGTAGCCGATGCCGTACAGCGCGCGGGCGAGCTTGGCCGCTCCGTCATGGTTGCCGATCGCGACCGTGTCGACCCCGAGCAGGGGTTGGCCGATCATCGAGGCGGTGCCGCCGGAGCGACGGAAGTCCTCCAGGGCGCGGCGCATCGTCTTGTTTGCCTCTTCGTCGTCCCGGCGACCGCCCACCACGATGATCGCCCGGGCACGCTGCCTGGTCAGGAGCTCGATGAGGCCCGGTTCCCGCACTGCGTCGTGCTGGGTGCTCGCGAGCGTGACTGCGAGCCCGGCACGGTCGGCGGCAAGGCTCACGCCGGCGGCAATCGAGGAGAAGTACGGGTCGGCGATGTCGTGGACGACGAGACCGACCGAGTTGCCGTGCCCGCGCGCCATCGCCTGCGCATTCGCATTCGGCATGTACCGGAGCTTCTCCGCAGCGGCCATCACCCGTTCCCGCAGCTCAGGACGCACGGTCCGGTTCGCGCTGCCGTTGAACGCGCGCGAGGCCGTCGCGAGCGATACGCCAGCCTCGCGGGCGACTTGGCTCAGCGTCACGGGTCCGGCCATGAGTGACAGGGTAGAGCCAGGTACGGCACGGGCTGTCTCCAGCACGCCCGGCTGCCCCTCCGGGTGAGGATTCTGGGGTCAGGAACCCCAGAATCCTCACCCGGAAGCGGTTGGGGGCGCGCTCACCACTTGTCGTGCACGTGCTCCCGGATGTGCCGGTCGTAGATGTCCTCCAGCGCGGCCAGCTGCGCCTCGGTCAGCGGCTCGAGGTCCGCGGCCGCCGCGTTGCCGAGCGCCTGCTCCGGCCTCGACGCCCCGGGGATCACCGTCGTGATGCCAGGCTGGTCGATCAGCCAGCGCAGGGCGAGCTGCGCCGTCGTCGCGCCGTGCGGGGTGAGCTCGGCCACCTCGCGGGCCGCGCGCACGCCGACCTCGTAGGGCACGCCGGAGAACGTCTCGCCCATGTCGAACGACTCGCCGTGCCGGTTGAAGGTGCGGTGGTCGTCGGCCGCGAACGTGGTCGCCTCGTCGAACTTGCCGCTGAGCAGCCCGGACGCCAGCGGCACCCGCGCGATGATCCCGACGCCGGCCTCGGCCGCGGCGGGCAGGACCCGCTCGAGCGGCTTGCGCCGGAAGATGTTGCAGATGATCTGGATGGTCGCGATGCCCGGGTGCCGCAGCGCCTCGAGTGCCTCGTCGACCGTCTCCACCGACACCCCGTACGCGGCGACCCGGCCCTCGTCCACGAGGGTGTCGAGCGCGTCGTAGATCGCGGGGTCGGAGTACACAGGCGTCGGCGGGCAGTGCAGCTGGATCAGGTCGATGGTCTCCACGCCCAGGTTCTTCCGGGAGCGGTCCGTCCACGCCCGGAACGCGTCGAGGTGGTACGCCTCGGCGACGTGCGGGTCCGCCAGGCGGCCCATCTTGGTGGCCACGGTCAGCCGTGCGTCCGGCCGGCGCGCCAGCAGCATCCCGATGAACCGCTCGCTGCGCCCGTCGCCGTACCCGTCCGCGGTGTCCAGGAAGGTCACCCCCGCGTCCACCGCCGCATCGAGGATCGCCAGCGCCTGGTCGTCGCCGACCTCGCCCCAGCCACCTCCGAGCTGCCAGCAGCCGAGGCCGACCACGCTCACGTCCCTACCCGTCTTGCCCAATACACGCGTCTCCATGACCTCGACGTTACCGTGGGCCCCTGCCCTTCGGAGAACTGTGGAGGCGCTGTGGCCCACCCGCGCATGTACGACGACACCGATCCCCTGCTCGCCCGGGTCCGCACGCTGTGCGCTCGACTGCCCGGGTCGGTGGAGAAGGAGGCGTGGGGCAGGCCGACCTTCCGCGCTCCCACGCGCATCTACGCCGTCTACGGCGCGAGCCTGGACCGCCAGCACGGCCTGGTGTTCAAGCCCGACGACGACGAACGCCCCGCCCTGGTCGCCGACCCGCGGTTCTTCTCCCCGCCCTACTTCGGCCCGTCCGGCTGGCTGGCGCTCGACCTGACCCCGGACAGCGACTGGGTCGAGGTCGCCGAGCTGCTCGAGTCGTCCTTCCGTGAGGTGGCCAGCGGTGCCCTGCTGCGCGAGCTGGACCAGGCCGACACCGCCGCGGCAGACCGAGACGCGGCAGACCGGTGAGCCCGACGGACACGGGCGGATCGACGCATCGGGTCGGCAGCGGCAGATCGAGCCCGACGCCGCGGATGGCCTCCGTGAGCGCCCGACTCCCCCTGAGCGCCGAGGAGGCGTGGGCGCTGGTCACCGACGTGCGCAACCATGCCCGGTGGGTGCCCCTGACCCGGCTGGACGTCGCACCGGCGGCTGGGAGCCCGACCACCGGGCCCGGCGCAGGCACCGGACTCGCCCTCGGCGACACCTTCACCGCGGTCAGCGGCCCCGGCGCGGGCCGTGGTTGGCCGGGTCTCCCGGACCGGATGACCCTCGAGCACCTGACCCCGCCCGACTCCGCGACCGGCACACCCGGGCGCGCCGTCTACCGCAAGCGCGGGCCCGTCCTGCTGGGCACGGCGGGCGTCCACGTGGAGCCCGAGGACCCGTCGTCGTGCACGGTCGTCTGGACCGAGGACGTCCACCTGCGCGGGCTCCCCCGCGGGCTCACCGCGCCGGTCCTGCGCCCCGTGCTGGCGCTCATGCTCCGCGTGGTGATGCGCCGCCTGCGCGCGGAGGTGAACGCGCGCGCTGACCGGTCCTAGCCGATCTGCTCAGCCAGCATCACGAGGATGCCCTCGGGGCCGCGGACGTAGCAGAGGCGGTAGCTGTCCTCGTACTGCACCACCTCGCCGACGAGCTCCACGCCGCGGTCCTGCAGCCCGGCGACGGTGGCGTCGATGTCGTCGACCGCGAAGGCGAGACGGCGGATGCCCAGGGTGTTCGGCGGAGCGTCCGGGTCGCCGCCCCCAGCCGGCGGGGCGCGGAAGTTCATGAGCTCGAGCTGTCCGTGCCCGTCCGGGGTCTGCAGCATCGCAATATCCGTGCGGACGCCCTCGAGACCCACCACGCGGTCCACCCAGGTGCCCTCCACCAGGGCCGTGCCCTGGACGCTGAGCCCGAGCTGGACGAAGAACGCGGTCGCCGCCTCGAGGTCGTCGACCACGATGCCTACGTTCTCGAGCCGCTGAATCGCCATGCGCTCGACGGTAGCGACGACTCAGCGGAACCTCATCCCCAGCAGCCGCCGGAGGGCATGTGAGGGCGTCGACGTTGACCCCCGCGGCTACCTCTGGGTCGTCTTGTAGGGCGTGCCCTCGGCGTCGTAGGTGGTCCACTCCCCGACCGGCTCGCCGGCACGGAACGTCCCGGAACGTTTGAGCGTTCCGTCGATCCGGTACCACTCCCAGTAGCCCTCGGGCTGACCGTTCTCGACCCGGCCCTTGGACCACACCGTCGTCCCGTTGGCGTGGTACTTGATCGTCATCCCGTCGACGACCTCGGAGCGCTTCTCCTGTGGGGATCGGCCTGAGCTCATCGCGCAAGGGTAGGACGGACGTCGCCGACCGAGAAGGGGGCACGGTTCTCGCCACCGGGCGGCGCCGCGCCGATGGCGCGAGTAGCTCGTCGGACCGAAACCCAGCCGTAAGACTCGACCCTCGCCACACGGGCATTTCGCGACATAGCCTGGCCCGGGTGAGCACCGCACCGGAACGACCGGGGATCCCGCACCGGCGCGACGCTGCCCTGGCCGGGCTCGTCGCCACCGCGGTGGCGCTCGGCGTCGCCGAGCTGGTCGCGGGACTCCTCGGGTCGGCGCGGTCCCTGGTCCTCGCCGTGGGCGACGTCGTCATCGACAACGTGCCGGGCTGGCTGGAACGCGCCGCCATCGCCCTGCTCGGCACCGCCGACAAGCCCGTCCTCATCGCCGGGGTGCTGGTGCTCTCTGCGGTCTTCGGGGCGGGGCTGGGGGTGCTCGGGCGGAGGAGCCTGCCGCTCGCCGTCGCCGGCATGGTGGCGTTCGCCGCCCTCGGCGTCGCGGCGGCGTCCACCGACCCCAGGAGCTCACTGGGCGCCTCGGTCGTCGTCGGGCTGGTGGGCGCGGTCGCCGGCGTCGGCGCGCTGGTGCTGCTGCTCCGAGCCGCCCGGCCGGCGAGCGCGCCCGCGACCGACCAAGCCTCGCAGGCCGCCCCACCCGTCACGGCCTCGCCCCTCGACAAGCCCCCGCCGCCGGCCATGGGTCGCCGGTCGTTCCTGGTCCTGGCCGGGGTCGCGACCGGAGTCGCGGCCATCGGCGCCGCGGGGGGCCGCCTGCTCAGCGCGCCCCGGCTCGAGCAGATCCGCACCGCCCTCCGCCTCCCGCCCCCCGCGACGCCCGCGCCGCCCCCGCCGACCGGGGCCTCACTGGCGGTCGACGGGCTCTCCCCGCTCTACGTGCCCAACCAGGAGTTCTACCGGATCGACACCGCGCTGACCGTGCCGCAGGTGGACCCGGCCACCTGGTCCGTGGAGATCACCGGGATGGTGGACCGCCCGTTCACCCTCACCTACGACGAGCTCATGGCGCTGCCGCAGATCGAGGCCGACATCACCCTCGCCTGCGTGTCGAACGAGGTGGGCGGGGACCTGGTCGGCAACGCCCGGTGGCAGGGCGTCCCGCTCCGGTCCCTCCTCGAGCGCGCGGGGGTCCAGCCCGACGCCACCCAGGTGATCGGCCGCTCCGTCGACGGCTTCACCGCCGGCTTCCCCACCGAGCTCGCCCTGAGCGACGAGGAGGCCCTGGTCGCCGTGGCGATGAACGGCGAGCTGCTCCCGGCGCGGCACGGCTTCCCGGCGCGGCTCGTGGTGCCCGGGCTCTACGGATACGTCTCGGCGACCAAGTGGCTCGCGGCGATCGAGCTCACCACGTTCGAGGACGAGGTCGGCTACTGGATCCCGCGCGGCTGGGCGCAGGAGGGGCCGATCAAGACGCAGTCCAGGATCGACGTGCCGCGCTCGGGTCGGGTGCCAGCCGGGCGCCAGCCCATCGCCGGCGTCGCCTGGGCGCCGACCCTGGGCATCGAGCGCGTGGAGGTGCAGGTCGACGGCGGCGACTGGGTCGACGCGCGGCTCGCGGACGCCCTCGATGTGGACTCCTGGCGGCAATGGGTCTACGAGTGGGACGCCGCTCCCGGTCGGCACACGATCGCCGTGCGCGCGACGGACGGCACCGGGTACACCCAGACCGCCGAGCGCACCTCCGTCGCCCCGGACGGCGCCACCGGACGCCACACCATCGAGGTCGTGGCAGAGTGATCGCGCGTACCCCCGAGGGCCCTCCAGCCGGCTGAGCGCGGCCGTACCCCTGCGGCCCTTACGCCGGCTGAGCGCCGCCGTACCCCCACCGGTACCTGGGGCGACACAACGATTCGCCGCTCTGGCGCTGCGCGGCGCAACACATCGCCGCAGGACACGCACGGATGTGACCCGCCCAACCCGCCCTCCGCCGCCTAGCCTCGTGACAGACCCCAACCGGAGGACCGATGCCCCGCACCGCGACGCCCCGGCACTACCTCATGTGCCGCCCCGACCACTTCGAGGTCTCCTACGCGATCAACCCCTGGATGGACGTGACCCAGGGGGTCGACACCGCGCGTGCGATCGACCAGTGGGAGGCGCTGCGCGCCGCGTACCTGGACTGGGGCCACAGGGTCGAGCTGATCGACCCGATCCCCGGCCTGCCGGACATGGTCTACTCGGCGAACGGGGCGATGGTCGTCGACGGGCTGGTCTACTCGGCCAAGTTCACCTACCCCGAGCGTGCCGCCGAGGGCCCGGCCTTCGAGAAGTGGTTCGCCGACCGCGGCTACGTCACCCACACCGCCGCGGAGACCAACGAGGGTGAGGGCGACATCCGGTGGGCCGGTGACGTGATCCTGGGCGGCTCCGGGTTCCGGACCGACCCGGCGGCACACGCCGAGCTCGCCCGGCTCACCGGCCACGAGGTGATCACCCTCACCCTTGTCGACCCGCGGATGTACCACCTGGACACCGCGCTTGCCGTGCTCGACGACAACCCGGCGAACCCCGTGATCGCGTACTACCCCCCGGCGTTCTCCACGGAGTCCCAACGGGTGCTGGCCGAGCGCTTCCCGGACGCTCTCATCGCCACCGCGCGCGACGCCGAGGTGCTCGGGCTGAACTCGGTGTCCGACGGCCTGCACGTCGTGCACTCCCCCTTCGCGACCGACTTCCCCGTCCAGCTGCGCGACCTCGGGTTCGAGCCGCACGCCATCGACACCAGCGAGCTGCTCAAGGGTGGTGGCGGCGCGAAGTGCTGCACCCTGGAGATCCGCCCCGCGCGGGACGCCTGAGATGGACACGACCCCGACCGTGCCCGCCGTCGCCGGGACACATCTCGCCCGCAACTACCACCCGCTGCCGATCGAGATCGCCAGCGGCGAGGGTTCCTGGGTGCGCGACACCGCCGGCGTGGAGTACCTCGACCTGCTCGCCGGGTACTCGGCCCTGAACTTCGGGCACCGCCACCCGGCGCTCGTCGCCGCAGCGCACGCCCAGCTCGACCGGCTCACGCTGACCTCCCGTGCGTTCGACCACGACCTGCTCCCCGTCTTCGCCGACCGGCTCGCCGCGCTGATCGGCCCCCTGGTCGCCCCGTCCGCCGACGTCTCCGTCCCCACGCTCGTGCTGCCGATGAACACCGGTGCCGAGGCGGTGGAGACCGCGATCAAGGCAGCCCGCAAGTGGGGGTACGACATCCGCGGCCTGCCCGACGACGCCGCCACGATCGTCGTCGCGTCCGGCAACTTCCACGGGCGCACCACCACGATCGTGTCCTTCTCCACCGACGACGACACCCGGCGTGGCTTCGGCCCGCACACCCCCGGCTTCCGGACCGTCCCGTTCGGCGACGCCGACGCGCTGGCGGCCGCGATCGACGCCACGACGGTCGCTGTGCTGCTCGAGCCGGTGCAGGGCGAGGGCGGGGTCATCGTGCCGCCCGTCGGATACCTGGCCGCCGTGCGCGCGGCCTGCGACGCGCACGGCGTCCTGCTGATCGCCGACGAGATCCAGTCGGGCCTGGGCCGCACCGGCACCACCCTGGCATGCGAGCTGATGGGCATCCATCCGGACCTGGTGCTGCTCGGCAAGGCGCTCGGCGGCGGGATCCTGCCCGTGAGCGCCGTCGTCGGGCGCGGGGACGTGCTCGGCGTGCTCACCTCGGGGACGCACGGCTCGACCTTCGGTGGGAACCCGCTGGCCTGCGCCGTCGGACTGGCGGTCCTCGATCTTCTGGAGACCGGGCAGCCGCAGCGCGACGCGGCCCGGCTCGGCGCACGGCTCGCCGACCGGCTGCGCGAGCTGGTCGACGCGGGGCTGGCGACGGAGACCCGCTGCATCGGACTGTGGGCGGGAGTGGACATCGACCCCTCGCGGGGCACCGGACGCGACCTGGCCGAGCGCATGCTCGCCCGGCGGGTCCTGGTCAAGGACACGCACGGCTCCACCATCCGCCTCTCGCCGCCGCTGGTGATCAGCGAGCGCGACCTGGACTGGGGACTGGACCAGCTCACCGACGCCCTGCGCTAACCCTTCCGCCACGCCCTCCCCGCCCCTGCCAGCCCCCCAGCAACCTCCTCTGCCCGCCACCCCCTCCCGCCGATTCGTTCCTGAACACCGCCGCCGCAGAGGCACCCTTGCCCGATCATCACCCGGTGGTGTCCGGCATGCTGGGGCCATGCACGAGCAGAGATCTGGCACCGACAACACGAACGGCGGGGCGCCCCCCGAGGTCGCACCCCACCCCGGCGGTGCGGCGAGACGGATCGAGCTCGACACCATCGACACCGCGCTGCTCACCGAGCTCAGCCGGGACGCCCGGGCGAGCTTCGCGCGGCTCGGCGCCGCCGTGAACCTGTCGGCCCCGGCCGTCAAGCGACGGGTGGACCGGCTCCGGCGCCGCGGGGTGATCGACGGCTTCACCGTCCAGCTCGACCCCGCGGTGCTCGGCTGGGCCACCGAGGCGCACGTCGAGGTCTACTGCGCAGGCGCCACCAGCCCGAGCACGATGCGCGAGGCGTTCGAGCGCTATCCCGAGATCGTGGCAGCGAGCACCGTCACCGGCGAGGCGGATGCCGTCGTGCAGGTGCGTGCCCACGACGTCCGGCACCTGGACGCCGTGGTCGAGCAGATCAACGCCGAGTCGTTCGTGCTCCGGACCCGCTCCAGCCTGGTCCTGACGGCGCTGGTGCGGCGCCCGGACCTCCCGGGCCGCCCGGACTGATCGCAGGGATCGCACAACGCTCGCCCGCCGAGACCTGCGCCCGGCTCCAAAGATTCTGCCGTGAGCGTGCAAACCCCGAAATGGGCTGTTCAGATGTCGGTGAGCGGCTGCACGATGACCCGATGACCAACGATCTCGCCGTCGAGGCACACGGCCTCGTCAAGCACTTCGGAACGACCAAAGCAGTGGACGGCATCGACCTGGCGGTCCGGACCGGAACCGTCTACGGCGTGCTCGGTCCCAACGGCGCCGGCAAGACCACCGCCGTGCGCATCCTCGCCACCCTGATCCGGCCCGACGCCGGCACGGCCACGGTGCTCGGTCACGACGTCCGGCACGAGGCCGACGCCGTCCGCAGCCTGATCGGCCTGACCGGCCAGTTCGCCTCCGTGGACGAGGACCTCACCGGGACCGAGAACCTGGTGCTCATCGCCCGGCTCTACGGCTTCTCCCGGGCCGCCGCCCGCGCGCGCGCCGCCGAGCTCCTGCACGCGTTCGAGCTCGACGAGGCCGCCGACCGGTCGGTGAAGACGTTCTCCGGCGGCATGCACCGCCGCATCGACCTGGCCGCGTCCATGGTCATCAGCCCGCGGGTGCTGTTCCTGGACGAGCCCACCACGGGTCTCGACCCCCGCAGCCGAACCCAGGTGTGGGACATCATCCGGGTGCTGGTCGACGACGGCGCCACCGTGCTGCTCACCACCCAGTACCTGGAGGAGGCCGACACCCTCGCCGACCGGATCGCGGTGATCGACCACGGCAAGGTGATCGCCGAGGGCACCGCGAGCGAGCTCAAGGCCTCGGTCGGGTCCGGGTCCGTACACCTGCGCCTGTCCGACGCGTCCCAACGGCTCCTCGCCCAAGAGGTGATGACCCGGACCCTGGGCGTCCCCGTGCTGCTCGGCACCGACACCTCGGCGCTCTCGGCCCGGATCGGGCGCGCCCGGGACGCGACCGCGCTGCTGCCCGACCTGCTCGACGCAGGCATCGACGTGGCCGAGGTCTCCCTCGGCCAGCCCTCCCTCGACGAGGTGTTCATGGCCCTGACCGGTCACCCCGCCGAGTCCGACGACGACCCAGCCGAGGAGGTCGCATGAGCGCCCCCGACACCAGCACGTCCCTGGGCGCCTCCCCGTCCACGGGCGACGGCGAGCTCAACCCGCTGCGCGCCGCGATCGCTCCCCGGCAGCGGCCGGCGCGGCCCAGCGCGCTCGCCAACGCGCTCACCTTCGGATGGCGGGCCCTGCTCAAGATCAAGCACGTCCCCGAGCAGCTGTTCGACGTCACGCTCACGCCGATCATCTTCACCCTGATGTTCACCTACCTCTTTGGCGGCGCGATCGCCGGTGACGTGCGCACCTACCTGCAGTTCCTGCTCCCCGGGATCCTGGTGCAGACGGTGCTGATCATCACCGTCTACACCGGGTTCACGCTGAACACCGACATCACCAAGGGGGTGTTCGACCGGTTCCGCTCGCTGCCGGTCTGGCGTCCGGCACCGGTCGTGGGCGCCCTGCTCGGGGACACCGTCCGCTACACGGTGGCGTCGGTGATCACGCTCGGGCTCGGCTTCATCCTCGGTTTCCGGGCCGGCGGCGGGATCGTCGGCGTGCTGCTCGGCGTGGGCCTGCTGCTCGTGTTCGCGTTCTCGATCAGCTGGATCTTCACGTCGCTCGGCCTCGTGATGCGCTCGCCCAACGCCGTGATGGGCACCTCGATGCTGGTCCTCATGCCGCTGACGTTCGCGTCGAACATCTTCGTGCGACCGGAGACCATGCCGTCGTTCCTGCAGACCTGGGTGGACCTCAACCCGGTGAGCCACCTGGTCACGGCGGTGCGCGGCCTCATGGCCGGCACGGCGACCTTCTCGCAGGTGGCGTGGGTCCTGATCGCGTCGGCCGCGATCACCGCGGTCGCTGCACCCATCACGATGCGGCTGTACCGGACCCGGAGCTAGGCGCCGGCGGGCTCGTCGTCGTCGTCCCTGCACCGCGTGGTGACCACCATCACCGGGCACGACGAGTGGTGCAGCACGGCCTGGCTGGTCGACCCGAGCAACAGCCCGGCGAAGCCGCCGCGACCGCGCGACCCCAGCACCACCAGGTCCACGGCCGTGGAGAACTCGGTGAGCAGCTGGGCGCCGGTCCCGTCGAGCACGTGCCGGCGCACCTGGACGCCGGGGTGGTCGGCCAGCACGCGGTCGACGACGACGTCCAGCCCCTCGGCGACGTCACGCAGCACGGCCTCGTGATCGATGGTCGCGGGGAGCCAGGCGAGGTAGCTGGTGCCGGTGCCGATGGGCACCCCCGCCACCGCGGTCAGCTCGGCGTCCCAGGCCTCCGCCTCCCGGACGGCGCGCTCCAGCGCCAGCTCGGCGGCCGGGGACCCGTCGACACCCACCACGATCCGGCGGACCGCCGGGCGGGTCGGCAGCTCGTGCTCGGCGTGATCCTTGGCGTGGTCCCGATGGGGCACCACGACCGTCGGGCAGTGCGCATGGGCGGGCAGGGCGGAGGAGACGGTCCCGAGCAGCCGCTCGGCGAACCCGCCGCGCCCGCGGGTGCCCACCACGACGGTCGCGGCATCCGCAGACAGCTCGACCAGCACCCCGGCGGCGTCACCCGTCGCGACGGCCGACGTGGTCCGCACGCCGGTCACCGCGACCCGCGCCACTGCCTCGTCCAGCACGGCTCGTGCGCCCTCCGCGATCGCCGTGTCATCGAGCGCGGCGTACCCACCGTCCAGGGCTGCGGCGGTGAACGAGGGCACGGAGTAGGCGCACACCAGGTGCAGCCCGAAGCTGTGCACCCGGGCGTAGGTGGCGGCCCAGTCGACTGCTGCGAGGCTGGCCGGCGAACCGTCCACACCCACAAGGACCACGTCTCGGTGCGTCATCGCGTCTCCTCAGGCGGGGGGCCGATACCCCCAGTCTGCCCCTCGGAGCACCGTCGCGGGCGGCCGGACGCCCGATCTTCACCCGAGCGGACGATCACGCGGCGAGATAGGCCCGCCATGAGGGGTGCGGGCGCACCGCAGCCGCCAGCACCGCCGTGCTGCCGCGGGGCACCGTGGGGGCGATGAGCAGCTGCCAGCCGAGCTCCGACAGCAACCGGTCCGCCTTGCGGTGGTTGCAGCGCGAACACGCGGCGACGACGTTGGTCCACTCGTGCACCCCGCCGCGCGACCGCGGGTGGACGTGGTCGACGGTGTCCGCCGGGGCGGCGCAGTAGGCGCACCGGTGCCCGTCCCGGTGCAGGACCATGCGACGCGACGGCGGGACGGCCCGACGGAAGGGCACGTGGACGTACCGGGTGAGGCAGAGGACCTGAGGAACGGGGACGGCCACCGACGGTGACCGCAGCAGCCGCCCGTCGGACTCCAGCACCACGGCCTTGCCGCTGAGCACCAGGGTGACAGCCCGGTGCACGCTGACCACGCAGAGCGGTTCTCGGCTCGCGTTGAGCAGCAGCGAGCGGCGGAACGCGGTGTCGGCGAGCGCAGGTGGCCCCTGCGCCGGTTCGGTCGAGCAGACGGACAACGTACGCACGGCGGCCTCCGGGTCGTTCGGGCCCGGCTGGCTGCACGGGTCCGGCTGGTGAAGCAGCGCTGCCTAGAGTACGCGGTCATCCTGAGCGGGTTCGTCCTCGTGGCGCGAGTCCGCCAGCCTCCCGGGGGCGCGTGCACACCGTCGGCGTCGTCTCACCGGTGCCCGGACACAACTCAGGCGATGAACCCGAGGGTCCATCGCCCGAGTCGAGTACCAGAGGTCAGGTCACCCGGACGAAGATCGGGTTGGTCTGCCAGATCGAGCGGAACTGGACCGTCTTGCCCGGCCGCGGTGCGTCGATCTGCAGGTTGTCGCCCGCGTAGATGCCCACGTGTCCGGGGGACACGATGATGTCGCCGGGAAGCGCGTCGGCGCGGGAGACCCGGACACCGACGTTGTAGTAGGCGCCCGAGCTACGCGGCAACGAGATGCCGAGCTGCGCGTACACGTACTGGGTGAAGCCCGAGCAGTCGAACCCGTCCGGGGACGCCCCACCGTACACGTAGGGAACGCCGACGTACCGGGCTGCGATCTCGAGGACCGCGTTGCCCGAGACGGACTGCGGGACGACACCCGTTGCGACCCGGGTCGAGCGGGAGGTGCTGGTGGTCCGCACCGGGGGCGGCGGCGGGGGCTTGGGGTTGGCGACGACCGTGATCTCCGGCGCGTCGAAGCCCCATGCTGCATCCGCGGGAACGGAGACGACGGGCGAGGTGGCCAGTGCGGCACGAGCCTCGGCTGTGAGTGCCGCGACGTCCACCGGCGGCAAGGTGTTGGCCCCCTCCGTGGGGAGGGCGGACGCAGGGAGCGCCATGGTCATCACCAGGCCACCGGAAGCGGCGACGACGGCAGACCTGCGGCCTGCGTTGACCATCCCGGTCGACGCGGCTGTGGCCAGATCGTCGAGGGGGGTCAGTGGTCGGCGCGCTGAACGGTGCCTGGCGCGATGTGAGCTCTCGGTCACGCGATACCTCTCCGACGCCTACGAGGTGAGCTGTCGGGTTCGGATGGGAGATCACCCGGCCCCGATCGCGTCCTGCGACGCTCCCGGGACTTCACCCCAAGGGCACCTCTCGGTGCCCGACGTGGTTCCCCCGCTCCTGCCAGCGAGTCGTACGGACCACGGGCGGTGGCAGGACTTGGCGATCCACCCGCGGACTTCGAGGAGGAGGGTTCCTACGAAGCGCTTTGACAGTACCCGACGTTTCCGCCGAATGTCACGCTGAGGTCACGGTGCGCTGCGACACACTTCCGGACATCTCGCGTGCTCGGCGGGCTCGTCTGCGGCGGCACCCGGGCAGACGAGGGACCAAGGTCCCTCATCACGCCTTCGCGGACCCCGCCACCCGACGCACGAACACGTGCCTGGCGATGTCGTCCGGCAGGTCCACCACCAGCCCGCTGCCTGGGGCTCCGACCGTCACCACGTCGCCCTCGGCGGTCACCGTCACCTCGGCCCCGGGGACGACGCCGGCCTTGGCGAGCCTGGCGAGCAGCTCGGGATCGGTCTGCACCGGCTCCCCCATCCGGGCGACCACGAGAGCCACGTCCCGGGGGCCGGACGCCGTCACCTCGACCAGAGCCTCGACGTCGTCGAGGAACGAGGCGGCAGGAGGCTCACCGAACTCCTCCAGCCCAGGGATCGGGTTGCCGTACGGGGAGTACTGCGGGTGGTCGAGCAGCTCGACCAGCCGACGCTCCACCCGGTCGCTCATCACGTGCTCCCAGCGACACGCCTCCTCATGGACGAAGGACCACTCCAGCCCGATCACGTCCGTGAGCAACCGCTCGGCCAGTCGGTGCTTGCGCATCACCCGGGTGGCCTTGGCCCAGCCCTCCTCGGTCAGCTCGAGGTGGCGGTCCCCGCTCACCACCACCAGGCCGTCGCGCTCCATGCGCGCCACCGTCTGGGACACGGTCGGGCCGGAGTGTGCGAGCCGCTCGGCGATGCGCGCGCGCAGCGGCACGATGCCCTCCTCGGCCAGCTCGAAGATGGTCCGCAGGTACATCTCGGTGGTGTCGATCAGGTCGCTCACGCTGGGCCCTTCCTCGTCCGCCGCTGCTGCTGGTCCAAGGCTACGGGGCCTGGGCTCGCGCCGTGTCCGACCGTCGAGGCGTCCCGCCGCCGACTGCGGACCGACGCCTACAGTTGTCGCGTGAACGACGTGGCGCCCATCACCATTCCCCCGCACCTGCTCCCCACCGACGGACGCTTCGGCTCCGGCCCGTCCAAGGTGCGTCCCGAGCAGATGACCGCCCTGGCGGCGGTCGCCGGCACCCTGATGGGCACCTCCCACCGCCAGACGCCGGTCCGGGCCGTGGTCGAGCGGGTGCGCGCGGGCATCGGCGAGCTCTTCGGCCTGCCGGAGGGGTACGAGGTCGTGCTGGGAAACGGCGGCACCACGGCGTTCTGGGACCTGGCCACGTTCAGCCTCGTCGCCGATCGGGCCCAGCTGTGCGCCTTCGGCGAGTTCGGGGCGAGCTTCGCCACGGCCGTGCACCGCGCGCCCTTCCTCGGCGAGCCGACGGTGCGCACCGCCCCGCCGGGCGAGGTGAGCCTCCCGCAGCCCGAGGACGGCGTCGACACCTATGCGTGGCCGCACAACGAGACGTCGACGGGGGTCGCCGCCCCGGTGCTGCGTCCGGCCGACGACGGCGCGCTGGTCCTCGTCGATGCGACGTCGGCGGCCGGCGGTCTCCAGGTGGACGTCAGCCAGACCGACGTCTACTACTTCGCCCCGCAGAAGTGCTTCGCGTCGGACGGCGGCCTGTGGCTGGCCGTCTGCTCCCCCGCGGCCATCGAGAGGGCGGAGCGCATCGCCGCCGAGGGCCGGTGGATCCCCACCTTCCTCTCGTTCACCACGGCGCTGGCGAACTCGCGGCAGCAGCAGACGCTGAACACACCGGCGATCGCCACCCTGGTGCTGCTCGCCGAGCAGGTGGAGTGGATGCTCGCCCGGGGTGGCCTCGCCTGGACGACGGCCCGCACGACCGAGTCGTCGCAGCACCTGTACGCCTGGGCCGAGTCGCGGGAATGGGCGAGCCCGTTCGTGGCCGACCCCGCGGTGCGCAGCCAGGTGGTGGGTACCGTCGACCTCGACCCGTCGGTGGACGCCGCGGCCGTGTGCGCGATCCTCCGCCGGCACGGCGTCGTCGACGTGGAGCCCTACCGCAAGCTCGGCCGCAACCAGGTGCGGGTAGCGATGTTCCCCGCGATCGAACCGGACGACGTCCGTGCCGTGACCGGCTGCATCGACCACATCGTCGAGCGGCTTCGATGACGACAGTCCCGGGGCTGGGGGGCCAGCGGCTCGTCAGGGACCGCCTCACGCTCACCTTCTACGCCTCGTTCATCGCCTGGGGCTGGTACCTGTACGCCTTCTCACCGTCCATCCCGCTCATCGCCGACGAGCTGGGCATCTCCCGCGGCCTGGCCGGCCTGCACGGGACCGCGATGGCCACCGGCACGCTGATCGTGGGCACGATGTCCGCGGCAATCGCCCTGCGCCTGGGTAGACGTCTGCACGCCGTCCTCGGCAGCACCATCTTCGCCGGCGCCGTCGTGCTGCTGATGGTCTCGAACACCCTGGCGGCGACCCTCCCGGCCACCCTCCTGATCTCCGTCGGCGGATCGTTGACGCTCACGGCGGCGACACCCGCGCTGTCCATCCATCACGGACGCGCCGGGCCGGCGGCGGTCACCGAGGCGAACGGGTTGGGCGCGGCCTTCGGCCTGCTGGCCCCGTTGGCGCTCGGGCTGTTCGTGCGGCTCGGCTTCGGCTGGCGTCCGGCGGTGGCGATCTCGGCCGTGCTCGCCCTCAGCGCCGGACTGCTGCTGCTGCGCATGCCGAGCACGCCCGCGCTGGCCCGCGGCACCCGGATCCCGAGGGTGCGCGGGCAGAAGCGGCCGGGCTTCAGCGGGGCGTTCTGGTTGTTCTGGGTGGCGCTGGTCTGCGGGGCCGGCATCGAGTTCACGACCACGTTCTGGGCGCCGGACCTGCTGACCAGCCGGACCGGGGCATCGCCCTCGGTAGCCACCGGTGCGGTGTCCGCACTGGTGGCGGGCATGGCCGTGTCGCGGTTCGTCGTCGGGCCGCTGTCGCTGCGCAAGGCGCCGGAGAAGCTCCTGCTGGTGGGTTACGCCACGGCGGGCATCGGCTGGCTCACCCTGTGGCTCGCGACATCCCCACTGATTGCGGTGATGGGCCTGGTGGTGGCCGGGCTCGGGTACGGCACCCACTTCCCGCTCGCGGTGTCGCTGGTGCTCCGGGCCTCGGAGGGCCGCCCCGACCAGGGTCAGGCGCGCGCGACCCTCGGCGCCGGGGCCGCGATCGGGATCGCCCCGTTCGCCCTCGGCGCCCTCGCCGACGCGTTCGGCCCGCACAAGGCGTTCCTGCTCGTCGCCGTGCTGATCGTCTGCGGCGGGACCGCCGTCGCGCTCGGGCTGCGGTCCGTGCAGCGGGGGGTGCGCGAGGCCGCGGCCGAGGTGCTGTAGGACTCGGCCCGCTCAGGGGACGCGGGACCGCGGCACGGCCCTGCGGGGCACGGCGCTCAGGCCGCCGTCTTGCCGTCGCTGGCCTGCTGCACCCGGAGCGCCTGCGCAGCGGCCTGGCGCGCGCTCTGCTCGGCGGCCTCGATGCCGAGGTAGCGCACGTGGAGGTGGGGGCGGGGGCGCAGGTGGTATCGGACGTGCAGGTCCCAGTTCCGGATCGCCCACACGGCCGCGGCGCCGGCCACCAGGAGGGACGCGATCGAGCCCACCCCGATCGACCATCGCGCGCCGTAGGTCTCGGCCACCCAGCCGACGATGGGCGAGCCGATGGGAGTGGTCCCGATGAAGACCATGATGTACAGCGACAGCACCCGCCCGCGCATGGCGGGCGTCGTCGTCATCTGCAGCGTGGCGTTGGCCGCGGTCAGCATGGTCAGGGAGGCCAGCCCCACGGGGATCGTCGCGAGCGCGTACAGCTCGTAGGTGGGCATCAAGGCCATCGCCCCGGAGGCGAGCCCGAAGGCGAGGGCCGACCCGATCACCAGTCGCACGCGGGGACGCTCCCGCCGCGCCGCCAGGAGGGCTCCCGCGAGCGAGCCGATGGCCAGGATCGAGCCCAGCACCCCGTACTCGCTCGCCCCCTTGCCGAACTCCGTCCGAGCCATGACGGCACTGGTCAGCTGGAAGTTGAGCCCGAAGGTGCCCACCACCCCCACCACGACCATGATCACCAGGATGTCCGTGCGGCGCCGGACGTAGCGCACCGCCTCCCGGATCTGCCCCTTGGCGCGCACCGCCGGCGCCACCGGCTGGAGCTGGTCGACCCGCATCAGGCCGAGCGCCATGATCGTGGCGGCGAAGCTCGCCGCGTTGATCATGAAGACCCATCCGGTGCCCACCCACGCGATGAGCAGGCCGGCCAGGCCCGGGCCGATCATCCGGGCGGCGTTGAACGATGCGCTGTTGAGGCCCACCGCGTTGGAGAGCCGGTCCGCCGGGACCATGTCGGCCACGAAGGTCTGTCGGGCGGGGCCGTCGATCGCCGAGACGCAGCCGAGAAGGAATGCGAAGACGTAGACGTGCCACAGTTGCGCGGCGCCGCTGAGCACCAGCACGCCCAGCCCGGCCGCGAGCACCCCCAGGGCCGTCTGGGTGGCCATCAAGAGCTTGCGGCGGTCGAGCCGGTCGGCGAGCAGCCCGGCCCACGCCGAGAGCAGGAGGGCCGGTGCGAACTGCAGCCCGGTGGTGATCCCCACCGCGACGCCGGAGTCGTCGGTGAGCACGGTCAGGACGAGCCAGTCCTGGGCCACCCGCTGCATCCAGGTGCCGATGTTGGCGACCATCGCGCCCGTGAACCAGATCCGGTAGTTCACGTAGCGGAAGGACTGGAAGGTGGGACTCACTGCGCCGCGATCCTCCGCAGCAGGAGCGTCGCCCGGGCGAGGAGCTCGCGCTCCTCGGGGCTGACCTGCGCGAGGCGACCCGCCAGCCAGGCGTCGCGTCGCCGCCGGGTCTCCTTCACCTCGGTCTCCCCGGCCGGCGTGATGGAGACCAGCACCTGACGGCCGTCGGAGGGGTCGGAGTCCCGCTGCGCCAGCCCGGCCTCGACCAGGGCCGAGACCGTCCGGGTGATGTGCGGCGGCTGGACGTGCTGGTCCTCGGCGAGGGCCGACGGCGTCATCGGGCCGCGGTTCGCGAGCGCCGCCAGCACCGAGTACTGCCCGTCGGTGATCTGCTCCGAGCTGCGCTCCAGGCGCATTCGCCGCACGGCGTGGACGAGCGCAACGCGCAGGTCCCCGGCGAGGGGCGCGGGGCGGCAGGCGGCAGCGGTCACCCCGGGTACGTTCGGCATGTCCTTATCATAGGTCATTACCTCGGGTAACTTCCAACCTCCCGGGGGACGGCCCGGCCGGGTGCGCCCGCAGCACCTCCGACGCGACGACGAGGGGCCCGCGAGCGGATGCTCACGGGCCCCTCGTCGTCAGGCGTCGATCAGGTGACGCCGAGCAGGTCCTTGATCGGGCCGAGGGCGAAGTAGATGACGAAGAGCGCCGCGGCGCCCCACATCAGCGGGTGGACCTCCTTGACCTTGCCGAGCACCAGCTTGATCACCACGAAGGCGATGAAGCCGGCACCGATCCCGACGGTGATCGAGAAGGTGAACGGCATGAGCACCATCGTGAGGAACGCCGGGATCGCGATCTCGAGGTTCTTCCAGTCGATGCCGGAGATCTGCATGACCATGAGGAAGCCGACCACGACGAGCACGGGGGTGGCGGCCTCGAACGGCACCATGTCGACCAGCGGGGCCAGGAACACGGCCAGCAGGAAGCCGAGGCCGGTGACCACGGAGGCAAGCCCGGTGCGGGCACCGTCACCCACGCCCGCGGCGGACTCGATGTAGCTCGTGTTCGACGAGACGCTCGCGGCACCACCGGCGGCGGCGGCGATCGAGTCGACGATCAGGATCTCCTTGGTGCGCGGCGGGTTGCCCTCCTCGTCGAGCAGGCCGGCCTCGCCGCCGATGGCGACCATCGTGCCCATCGTGTCGAAGAAGTCCGCCAGCAGCAGGGAGAACACGAGGAGCACGACCGCGATGATGCCGATCTTCTCGATCGAGCCGAAGAGCGAGAACTGACCGAGCAGCGACAGGTCGGGCTGCTGGACCAGGTCCTCGGGGAAGGCCGGGCTGTTGAGCTGCCAACCGGTCGGGTTCACCACGGCGCCGGTCTCGTCCTTCATCGGGCCGACCTTGGCGATCGCCTCGATGATCACGGCGGTGATGGTGGCCACCGCGATCGAGATCAGCAGGGCGCCCTTGACCTTGCGCACCATCAGCGCGATCGCCAGCAGCAGGCCGATGACGAAGACGAGCAGCGGCCAGCCGGCCAGGGACCCGCTGACGCCCAGCTCGACCGGGACGGCCTGGCTGAACGGGATCCGGACGAAGCCGGAGTCGACCAGCCCGATGAAGGCGATGAACAGGCCGATGCCGACGGCGATCGCGACCTTGAGCTCGCGGGGAACGGCACGGAAGACGGCCTGCCGGAAGCCGGTCAGGACCAGCACCAGAATGATCAGACCCTCGAGGACGACGAGGCCCATCGCGTCCGGCCACGTCATCTCGGGCAGGAACGCGATCGAGTAGGCCACGACGGCGTTCAGGCCGAGGCCGGCGGCGAGCGCGATCGGGAACCGGGCGATGACGCCCATCAGGATCGAGAGCACGCCGGCGACCAGAGCTGTTGCGGCAGCGATGGCCGGGAGGTTGGGCCCGGGGCCGCCGCCGAGGAAGGAACCGTTGCCCTGATCGGCCTGCACGGTGCCGATGATGAGCGGGTTGAGCACGATGATGTAGCTCATCGTGAAGAAGGTCACCAGGCCGCCGCGGATCTCTGTCCCGACGGTGGAGCCTCGTTCGGTGATCTTGAAATAGCTGTCGAGACGGGAGACCTGTCGCGTCTCGGAGGGGGTGGTGGTCTGCGCCATGGCGCACAGAGTGGCAGAAACGCGCGCCGCGTGGGTGCGGCATCCACGTGAAACTTCTCTCGTTTCCTTGGTGGGTTCCCACAACTCCCCGGGCATCCGAGCGACCGGTCGGCGCCGGCGTCGGGCACTACGCTGAGCGGGTGCCCGCCGACCGCCCCTCCCTGCTGGACCCGAGCACGATCGAGCCCTTCGAGCTCGACCTCCGCCGGGTCTTCTGGGTCATCACGGGCCTCTGGGGCGTCGCCCTGATCGTCACGGCCCTCATCGGGCTCGTCTCCGCGATCGAGGGCCGCACGGTCGTCATCTGTGCGACGGGCTTTGTTCTCGGCTTCGTCGCGCTCGGCTGGGAACGGTGGCACTTCGGGCGCAAGCGCGACGCCTCGGCCGGGCAGCGGGGCTGACGGCCTAGTCCAGCAGTCCCGCCTCTCGGGCTCTGCGCCGCGTCCGACGTGACGCGTGCACCGACCACCTCGGCGCCCACCGCGCAAGCGCCCCGGCACTGGTCAGGCTGACCGCACCCATCGCCCACACCCCCGCCGCGAGCGAGCCGAGCGCCGCCCCCGCCGCGACGACCAGCGGACCGACGGCCACCCCGGTGTCCTGCCAGATGCGCCACAGCCCGAGGAACTGCGCCCGGCCCACCGGCGGCGCGACGTCGGCCCCGAGGGTCATCAGGATCCCCGCCCCCATCCCGTTGCCGAGACCGATCAGCACAGCGGCCCAGGTGATCCCGGCCAGCCCGGTGGACAGCGGCAGCAGGGCGAAGCCGACCCCGAGCACCAGCATCGACGGGACGGCGGTCCACAGCCGTCCGCGCCGGTCCATCAGCAGGCCCGCCGGGTAGAAGAGCAGCATGTCCGCCGCCCCGGAGATCCCGAACACGATGCTGGTCGTGGCCGGCGAGAGCCCGAGGTGCTCGCTCCACAGCGGCAGGACCGTCTGGCGGCTCCCCCGCACCGCCCCCACCATGAGCACCGCGATGCCGAGCGTGAGCAGCACCTGACGGTGGTCCCGCATCACCCGCCAGGTGGAGACCGGGGCGGGTCGCGCCACCGAACCGACGTCGGGTACGAGGGCGACGACGACGGCCGTCACCAGCGAGGTCACCACGGCCAGCCAGTACACGCCGCGCAGCCCCGACAGGTGCACCACCCCGGCGCCCAGGAACGGGCCTGCGAACAGGCCGATCCGCTGGATCCCGCCGAGCGTCGACAGCGCCCGGGCCCGGCGGAGCACCGGCGTCGCCTCGGTGAGGTAGGAGTGCCGGGCGAGCATGAACACGGCGTTGATCGCCCCGAGGGCGAACAGGCTCATCCCCAGCGTCGCCAGGTTCGGCGCGAGCGCCGCCCCGGCCAGGGCGACGACGGCGGCCATGGCCGCCAGCCGCATGGCGCGACGGTCGCCGAGCCGCGCGGCCACAGCACCCGCCGGCCCGTCGCCGAGGATCTGGCCGATCGCCAGCAGGGCGACCATCACGCCGGCCACGGCGAGGGACGCCCCGTTCGCGACCGCGCTCAGCGGGACGATGGGGGCGATCGCGCCGATCCCGATCTCGAAGACCAGGACCGGGAGGTAGATGCCGAGCAGGTCCCGCCGGTTCAGGAGGGACCTCCTGCGCTGCCTCTGCCGGAGTCGTCGCCGGCGAGGTCGATCAGCATCTCGCCGACGGCGTCCGGATCCGCGAGCAGGCGCTCCACCCGGCCGGCGTGACGGGTGCCGATCACCTGCGCGAACCCGCGGCCCAACCCCGAGGTCGTGGCGGCATGCACCGTGCCCGCGCTGACCCACCAGTCGACCGACAGCCCGTCCACCTGGAGGTCGTCGTGCTCGACCCAGTCGGCAGGTGCCCGGGGGAAGACCGCGCGCACCGCGTCCGGCGTCTCGACCGGCGCGCCGCGCGACGTCACCCTGCCCGCGGCGCGCTCCTGCGCACGCTCGACGTCGAGGGCGTCGGCGACCGCCTCGAGGGCACCGACCGGGACGACGAGCAGGGGCGTGGCCGCCGGGTGCTGGGCCCACATCGCCGTGCCGACCGCGACCTCGTCCGTCGCGATCAGCGCAGCTGCGTCGGGCGCGACCAGCGCAGGCAGCGCCTCGACCCGGTCCCAGCCCACCTGGCCCGCCCGGACCTGCTCGACGATCGATCGCCAGCAGGCCACGGCGACGGGCAGCGGGATCGCGGCCCCCGTCGCGAAGCCGGCCAGCAGGTCGATCCAGCCGTCGAGGTCCAGGTCCTCGGGGGCGCCCACCCCGCCGAGCCAACGCTGGGCAGCGACGTCGAGGCCGGCGAGCAGGTCCGGCGCCGGGGAGAGCACGGCCGAGAGGTGGTGCCGTTCCGACCCGGGCAGCGCGAAGGGCGCCTTGAAACCGACGTTGCGCCGCAACCACCAGGCGGAGTACGACGGCACGGTCCTGATCCGGTCCTCCTCGCGCACCCGCACCGGCTCGAGGGCTCGTCGCCCGGGTCCCTGGGCAAGGGCCCGCAGCACGGCCTCCCATGCCTCGGGCCGGACGGCGTCCAGGTCGGCGACCGCCACCGCGTCCTCGGGCTCCGCTCCGTCCAGGACGTCGTCGTCGTACTCGTCCCAGCCGTCGAGGTCGGGGGTGCCCGCGGCCACGAGCCGCACGGTGCCGCGCACCCCGAGAGCCTCGAGCACCGGCGCGCCCACACGTTCGGTGAGCCCCGGGTCCGCGCGCGGGAGCACATCGGGGTCGAACCAGTCGGCCGCGTCCGACCCCGCCAGGGTCAACCCCTCGGCCGGGACGAGTTCGCCGTCATCCGCGGGGAGCAGCACGTCGCCCCACCACGGCTGGGCCTGGAGCCCGCCGGCGCGGAGGGCGGACCCCACCAGTCGGAGCAGCACCTCGGTGGGCTCGAGCTGGGGGGCGACGTCGTCGGTCTCGTCGGCCTCCGCCAGAACCCGGTCGCGGACCAACGGGTGGGCGAGCAGTCCCGCGGCGTCCCCGTGGTCGGCGCCCAGCCGGCCGAGCAGCGGATGCACGGCGTCCGGGTGGACGATGCGCAGGCCCCATCGGCCCAGGGTGGCCAGCACGTCGGGCTCGACGGCACCCGGCTCCAGCTGGACGAGCCCCCGGGGTCCGCGCGCGGTCCGCCCGTCCACCAGGGGCACCGGCACCATGGCCAGCTCCTCGAGCGTCGACGGGTCCGCCGAGCCGAACACCGAGTACAGCTCGGCCGCGCCCGGCGGCGACAGGTCGGGGAGCCCGTCGACCAGCTCGGACAGCTCGGCCGTGGCGATCTCGAGCAGGCGGACCGCGTGAGCCTGACGCGGCGCGACCACCAGCGCCGGCCACCACGCACCGAGGGCGGTCACCACGGCGGGGTCCCCGGCCATCGGACCCACCAGGACCGTCGCGTCGTCCGGTGCCCGCAACGGGCCGCCGCCGGCGGGGGTGAGCAAGGGGGCGCGCCGGGTCGCGTCCAGTACCGCGGACCGCAGCGCGGCGTCCAGGCCGCCCGCCGGCAGACCGCTGGGCAGCAGGTCGAGCGGATCCGGCGCGTCGGGCTCGTGGCACTGTGCGAGCAGGTCGGCCCAGACCGCCCCGGCGCGATCGACCAGGAAGTCGGTCAGCCGCCCGGGGGCGACGTGGCGTCGGGTCGCGTCCAGCGGAAAGGTCCCGATGAGCAGGGCCGGCAGGGTGCACGGCTCGTCGGTGGGAGTCGGGGCGTGCACGACGGCGGCGCCACCCGACCCGCCGTCGCGACGCACGGCCCAGGTGACCTGCCAGCCCGTGCGATCACGCTCCTCGACCGGCCGTCTTTCGAGAAGGTCCGCTGTCAGGGTTCCGCCCGCGGTGGCGACCACCCACCGGTCGGCGACGTCCTCGATCACCGTCGGCGGCTCGTCATCGACCTGCACGGTGACCCGGGAGAGGGTGGGCAGGGCGAGCAGCAGGGTGTCGTCGAGCGCCAGCTGGCCGCGCACCTGGGCCACTGCCTCGGCGTCGTGCAGGGTCAGCACGACGGCGGTGTCCCAGCGGTCCGGACCCAGGACGGGCAGGTGGTCGGTATGCTCGGCCGCCGGACGGTCGAAGGGCAGTCGCAGCACCGGGAGCCATCGCCCGCGGCGGACCATCTCGGCCCCGAGCTCGGCGATCCGCCGACCGGGCTCCTCGAGCACCTCCGCGGCCTCGCGCACGGAGAAGTGCACCGCACCGGTGACGGAGGCGACCGTGACCTCGTCGGCCACCGAACGCACCGCGGCGAACCCGACGCCGAACCGCCCCACCGCCGCTCCCCCCTGGTCCCGCTTGGCCGAGGCGCGGAGCGAGGCGAGCGACGACAGGCCCGAGGCGTCGAGGGGCGACCCGGTGTTGGCCGCGACCAGCACCGCCCGCTCCCCGGAGGTGACGAGCCGCAGCCCGAGGTGACCGGGCACGCCCGCCCGGGCTGCGGCGTCGGCGGCGTTCTGGGCCAGCTCGACCACGACCCGGTCGCGGTAGTACCCCCGGGCGTGGTCCTCCTCGGCGTTGGCGTCCTCCCGGAAGCGCACCGGGTGCTGCGTCCAGGCCGCGAGCGCCGCCTCGCGCAGCCGCTCGGCGCCGAACGCCTCGGGCCTCACTCCCCAGCCGGATCCGGACGGGTGAGCTCGAGGTCGGCGTCGTCGAGCGAGGGCGCACGGTCCGGCCAGTCGCTGGGCTGGTCGACGGCATCGGTCTGTGAGTGGGCGCCGCACCCGTGATCCATGCTCACCACGCGACCGTCGTCGGGCGACCACTCGTTGGCACACACCCCGAACGTGGTGCGCAAGGAGCCGGCGAGAAGCGTGAGGAATCCGCAGGTGGAGCACGGCGCGCTCGCGGAGAGGGCCGCAGGGGCCATGGGGCCGTGCGACCCGGTGTACCACCGCTGGGCGGCCTCGCTGCGCCCCTCTGGGGAGAGGACCCGCTCGCGCCCCAGGCCCAGCTCGTAGATCGCGAGTGCGTCGGCATCGGCATCGCCGGTCGCCGCATAGCCCGGTTCCAGGCGCTCGTCGTCCGACTGGTACGGGAGCACGTCGTGCGGGCCGAGGTCGCCCGGGCGGACCCGCTCGGCCCAGGGGACCCACGGGGGCGCCAGCAACGCGTCGTCGCCCGGCAGCAGGTCGACCTCGCACACCGTCGCGGCCTTGGCGCGCGGGGGGCGCGCAAGGGTGACGGTCCACTGCCACCCGCGATATCCCACGGCCGTCGAGGCGAACCGGTGGGAGATCAGCCTCTCACCCTCGACGACGACGCCGAGGTGCTCACCGACCAGCTCGGGCCGGTCGGCGACCTCCTCGGCCGCGGCACGGGCCAGGTCGACCGCTGAGGCGAGGACGGCGTCCTTGGTCGCGGCAGCCATCAGGACTCGAAGTCGTCGGCGACGGCGCGGAGCATGGTGGCGATCTGGTTCAACCTCTTCGGCTCGGGGTACCGACCTCGGCGCAGGCTGTTGCCCACGGTGTCGAGCACCTTGATCAGGTCCTCCACGATGATCGCGACGTCCTCGGCCGGCTTGCGCTGGGAGCGCACCACGGAGGGCACGGGGTCGAGCACCCGGACCGACAGGGCCTGCGGGCCGCGCCGCCCGTCGGCCACGCCGAAGTCCACCTTGGTGCCGGGCTTTGGAGCGGTCACACCCGCGGGCAGCGCGGAGGCGTGCAGGAACACTTCACCGCCGTCGTCGTCGGCGATGAACCCGAAGCCGCGCTCGGCGTCGAACCACTTGACCTTGCCGGTGGGCACTGGGACCTCTGCGTGACTGAGTGCACTGCGGCGCACGTGCGCACTGGTGCATGGACTGTTGACGCCGCCCAGCGTATCCGCAGTACGACGAAGGCTCATCCGAGTAGTTCCGGAGCGGTCGAGCAGGCGCTGCGCGTGAGGCATGGCCACAAAGCGCCGTCGACATTCCGAAACGGGGCAACGGGCATTAAACCTTGCGAGACCGTCTCAACTAGGACTATTGTCCCGATGCGGTCCGTTTCTATCCCCCATTCGCTCGACCGCTTGATGAGAGGCCCCCATGAGGCATTCACGAGACACCTCGCCCCGCAGGTCGCGTACCCGCGGCCTCGTCGCGTCGTTCGCAGCCGTTGCCGTCGGCATGACCGGCCTGGTCGCCGTCGCCACCAGCGCATCCGCGAGTGCCACCACGTGTGATGACACCAGCCACCCCAACGGGATCGTGACCGGATCCGGCTGGCTGGCCAAGGTCAACACCGTCGGCGACCCGGCGACCGTTCCCTACGTCGCGCCGGCTGGGTATCTCGTCGACGTGTTCTGCGTGGCGGCTGGGGGCGGCGCGCTCATCATCGACGTGACCCCCGATGCCGCCTCGATCGTTGTCGACCACCCCAGCGTGAACTCGGTCTCCCACTATCGGATCCACCTGGTGCCGATCCCTGCGACGGAGGTCACGCCGGCCGCCCCCACGTTCGCCCCACCGACGTGTGACGCCGCCGGCTCCCTCAACTACTCCAACGGAGCGGGCTACACATGGGCCGAGAGTGGGACGGAGAGCGCAACCACGCTCACCGCCACAGCGACTGCGGGCTACGTGTTGACGGGACAGACGATCTACGGCCCGTACGATCTCACCCAGCTCACCGGCGAGATCTGCCTCTCCGAACAGCCTCGCGAGGTCGAGGTCGACCCCGCCGTCTTCACCGCACCCACCTGTGAAGCAGGCGGAACGCTCGTCGGGGTGGACACCGAGGACTACGAGTGGACCCGGACCGGGTCGGACTCCGCCGCCGTGCTGACGGCGACGCCGATCGGCGAGGCTACACTCACCGGTCAGACCGTCTTCGGACCGCATGATCTCACCCAGCTCACCGGCGAGATCTGCCTCTCTGAACAGCCTCGCGAGGTCGAGGTCGACCCCGCCGTCTTCACCGCACCCACCTGTGAAGCAGGCGGAACGCTCGTCGGGGTGGACACCGAGGACTACGAGTGGACCCGGACCGGGCCCGACACCGCGGCGGTGCTCGCCGTCTCCCCGATCGGCGACGTCACACTCACCGGCACGACGGCCTACGGGCCGTACGACCTCACTCAGCTCACCGGCGAGATCTGCTTGTCGGGGACGCCGATCATCCCGGAGACGCCGATCACCCCGCAGGCGCCGGTCACGCCCACCGTGGTGACGCAGGCAGCTCTGGCCGAGACCGGGCTGCCGCTGCTCGGGCTCCTCGGTCTCGCCGGATCGTTCTCGCTGATCGGTGGCGGACTGCTCAACGCACGCCGCCTGCTCACCGGCCGGCACTGACCCCGACACCGCGTCCCTGACGCGCCCGTCGGACCGCACAGGCCCGGACTCGCTCATGCGGGTCCGGGCCTGTGCACGTCTCGCCCGAGGGAACCCCCGACCGAGCCACGGGTGCAGCGTATTTGGGCTTTTCCCCATATCCCTCCCAAGTCGGGCGAAAACGGACTATCCTGACACTGCGGTCCGTCTATCCCCAGTGACCTTGAGAGGTCCCCATGAGTAAGCACCGAAACTCCAGAACGCCGGCCCGTGGCCTCGTCGCCTCGTTCGCGGCCGTTGCCCTCGGCTTGAGCGGGCTTGTCGCCTTGGCGACCGGCGCAGCGGCCGGAAACGCGGACAACACGAACGAGACGGCGTACTGGGAGGCGCAGTTCAGCGCCCACTCCGCCGTCTGCTACAAGTACAACGACTCCCACGCGCCCAACGCGCACGGCCGGATCGTGCAGGACTCGGACAACAAGTGGTCCGGAGTCGTGCTCAACACGTTCAACCAGGCGTGGCCCGGTGACCACTGGGAGGCCCTGATCGTCAACGGTGGGCCCAACGGCGACAACGTCGTCCAGCACCCGGCGGCGGGCACCACCTACTACACGCCAGGCACGAACAACCAGGGCAAGCGCTACGACGTCTCGCACTGGATCGTGTGCAAGGGCACCACGCCGTCGGTGCAGGTGACCCCGGTGGCCCCCGTGTTCACCCCGCCCACGTGTGACGCGCCGGGAACCCTGGTCGGCACCGACACCGCGCAGTACGCCTGGACGCGCACCGGTCCGGACTCCGCTGCCGTGCTGACGGCGACGCCGATCGGCAACGTGACCCTCACCGGGCAGACCGTCTTCGGCCCGTACGACCTCACCCAACTCACCGGCGAGATCTGCCTCTCC